>ENA-OQCS01000383-OQCS01000383.1-human-gut-metagenome-genome-assembly--contig:-NODE-383-length-24544-cov-3.924274_pt1 | contig 24544 bp, 33 predicted proteins | sample MGYA00242757_ERZ504575 | MGnify/ENA primary metagenome ERZ504575 (study PRJEB26092, sample SAMD00036297) | human gut metagenome | host: Homo sapiens | study: EMG produced TPA metagenomics assembly of... | reverse complement strand
TCGTCGTCGTCACCACTCCGCAGCCGTCGGCTTCGGATGTGGCGGTCGCTCCGGTCTGGTCGCATTGCAGGTGCCGATGAAGTACGCGGCGTGGTCGAGAACATGAGCTGGTATGAGCATAAGGGCGAGCGACTGGAGATCTTCGGCGCGGGCGGCGGTCGGCGTGTGTCCGATCAACTGACCGAGGCGCTTGGCTATGACGTGCCTCTACTCGCCCAGCTGCCGCTCGACCCCGATTTGCGCGAGGTAGGCGAGTCCGGCCGTCCGGCGGTTCTGAACGAGGACGCGCACTGCGCTCGGATGCCCTGGGGCGCACGTTCCGGGAGCTTGCCGAGGGTCTTCTTCGCAGCGAATGATTCTCAATAAGAAAGGTGCGAGGATTGCGCACAAATACGCACAGTCGCACATTCCTAGGAGTGGCGGAATAGAGCCGTTTCTGCATATTTCATGTGCGTTTGGCCGGCAGTCGGACTCGCACCTTTCTTATTGAGAACCGTTCGCTGCGAGCCAGTAGTGCAAATAACGCTGCCGGTTGACGATGTCCCGCACCATCTCGATGAAGGCCCGCCTTGATTCCTCCGTCCGCAGGTCATTCGCGGTGACCATGATGATGGTCCAGCCATTGTGCTGCAGCTCGTTGAACCGCGCGGCGTCCTTGCGCATCTGCTCGGGGCTCGCATGATATGCGCCCTGATATTCGAATCCCACCTTGCAGTCGGGGTAGGCCATATCGATCAGTCTGGTTCCGTGCCTAAGCCTCACTCGGTAATTCGCATACGGCCTGCCGAGCCCCGAATCCAAGAGAATGCCGAACAGAGGTGTTTCGGGTGGTGAATCCGTGTCCTCGACGATGTACGGGAGCGCCTCCTCGCATTTTCTCTTCCCCGCGAAACGGGGACTCGCGTCGAGATATGCGGCGAAGTCGTCTTTCCTGGCCTTCTTCCTGCGTTCCTCGCGGCTGGCAAACGCCGAGGCTATCGTCGCCAGGCTTCCGTGTCGCAGTAGGTTGCCATCTGCGCCCATGCCATGGCGGGGGAGGCCATCCAGAACCGTTCATATTCGTATTTGCAGTATTCCTCCTTTCCGGAGAACACATGGAATGTGACTCCGGCGATGTGATTGCGATCCTGTGCGCGAGGCACGCTGACATGGACGCGATTCGACGCCAGATCGGTTTTCGGCACGGGAGCTCCCCAGTATCGTATGGCGTTGATATATCCGACCCTGAGCGGTCTCTTGGTGCGCATGGCGGCTTCATTGCAGCGTTTGCGTTCGTTCCGCCGCCCGTTGACTATATCCGTGTTCATGAATCCCATGGGGCAACGGTATGGAATGGAATGTACGATGGCAAGCGATTTCGGGGTATGTGGTCGAAGGCTAGGCATTTTTGGCATGTCTTCGGCGTGTTATCCACATTCCATGTATCAGCGAACGGTTCTCATTAAGAAAGGTGCGAGTCGGTTCTGCGGGCAAACGAAACATGAAATTGATGGGAACGGCGTTATTCCGCCGATATGAGAAATGTGCGATTGTGCGTATCTGTGCGCAATCCTCGCACCTTTCTTAATGAGAATGATTCGCTGATACATCGGGGGGGGAAGAGAAGGAGGGAGAAAAAGATGAGGAGGGGAAGAGAGAGGAAGAGATAATGAAAAAGCATCTATCAGATGTGGAATCTGATTTGTAGGGTTTGCCACAATTGTTGAGGTAATGCGGAAAATGGCTTGATACCGCCATTTATCAGACGTGTCGTAGGTGGCTATGGACGGCCTTAGATTTCTTTAGATTGCTATTGTTGGCTACCCTTGGGAATATTCTGGTCGTATGGCACGAAGAACACATGGAAGCGGCAGCGTCTATCCGGAACGCACTGGAGGGTACCGGGCGACGTGCGAATTGCCTCGGATCCGGCGACGGGGAGGCGGCGGCGTCTGGTGGCGCGTGGGCGTACTAAGGCCGTAGCGCTGAAGCGGTTGAAGGACAAGAAGCTGGAGTATGAGCGTTCCGGCCGTATGCCGAGCCAGACGACGCCGTACCTGAAAGATTGGTTGGATAGGTGGTTGGATGAGATTGTCAAGCCGCGTCTGCGTCCTTCGACGTTGGCGACATACAGGAGCGTTGTCGAGGCGTTGATCAAGCCTGCGATCGGTGGCGTCCGGTTGGGCAGGTTGGAGCCGAAACACTTCCGGATGATGGAGGAGTACATCACCAAAGGTGATGACACGTGCGATCCGCCGCGGAGACCCCGAAGCAGCGCGACGGCGGGAAGTGCGTGGCGGACGTTGCATAAAGCTCTTGACGATGCCGTGAGGGAAGGGATCATCGAGTCGAACCCATGTGATCGTGCTGAATCCCCGCGCGTCGTGTATACGGAGCGCAAGATTCTGACACCGGCGCAGGCGGGGCAATTGATTAATGCCGAGAACGATGTCATGTGGCATTTGATGTGGCGGCTTGCTTATGAGACGGGCATGAGGCAGGGGGAGCGTCTTGGTTTGACGAACTCCGAGATTCAGCTGATTGACAACGTGATCTGCATTGTGGTCGAATGGCAGTTGAAGGTCTACAACAATGTGAAGGATGCGCGGGATATCCCTAGCTCACTCGGTGCCCGGCATGTGATGGGCAAGGCTTATTTGGTGCCGCCCAAGACGAATGCGGGGCGTCGCGTGATTCCACTGCCTGAATCGTTGGCGGCTGAGTTGGGGCTGTATATCAAGGGCACCGGGCGGGTGAAGCCTGATGATCTGGTTTTCGTCCAAGAGGATGGAGCGCCTTTGAATCGTATGATCGAGACACGGGCGTGGAAGAAGGCATTACAACGTGTCGGGCTGCCGGGGGATTTCGTGCCGCATTCGGCCCGGCATACGGCGGCGACGGCGATGGCCCAGTTGGGAATGAGTGACAAGGTTCGCGAGTCCATCATGGGGCATAGTGACATCAGCGTCACCAATCGCGTGTACACGCATGTTGGCACGGCCGACGCGTCCAAGGCCGTCAACGGAGTCGAAACGCTGCTGGCGTTGGAACCTGCGAATTCGGAGGAATCCGGTTCGCCTGTGGAATGATGAAACCATGAGTGTTGTGGAACAATGTATCCGAGTAATAACATTCATCGAACAACATGGCGGTTACAGGAGATACAAAGGTTCTAGTCAGTTTGTTGTGAAAAAATGTTGAGTAACCGTCGATAAGTGTGCAGGGAGGTTATATGCCCGCCGAGCATGGTGTTATTTACACAAAGCGTTGGGTTGTTGACTTTGTGCTAGATCTTGCCGGCTACGTATCCGGTTCGGGAATCACGAACAAGGTAATCGTCGAACCCTCATGTGGTTGTGGTGCGTTCATGGTGTCCATTGTTGAGCGTCTAGCCGATGAGGCTACACGACGGGGGACGAGCTGGGAAGACTTAGCTGATGCGGTGCACGGCTACGACATAGACATTGCTTCGATTGATGTTACTAAACGTGCTGTAGTCGACGTACTCATAGCGAAGGGGTGTCCAGATGGCACGGCAATACGACTTGCCAATACGTGGTTAATTCATGGGGACTTTATCCTGAGCGAAGTGCCCATCTGCGATTTTATTGTCGGGAACCCACCGTATGTGCGTGCGATTGATATTGATCGAGACAAACGCGCGTTGTATTGTAGTACGCTTACATCGGTTACAAGTGGATGCGACTTGTACGTGAGTTTTTTCGACAAGGGTCTTAGCATACTTAAACGAGATGGCGTCCTATGTTTTATCTGCGCTGATCGCTGGCTTCAGAACGCTTATGGTAGGCGCTTGCGCGCACGTGTTAGTTCGTCATATGACTTGGACATGTTGGTTAGGATGCACGGAGTTGATGCGTTCGACGACGAGGTTGACGCTTATCCGGCGGTAACGCTTATTCGGCATCGTCCACCGACGGGATTGATTCGCTTCGTGAACTGTTGTCCCGATTTCAAACCAGAGGATGTTGATGCTATCAAGACGTGGCTTGATGCTCCGGATGAGGCGTTGCATGCAGCGCGATTCGAGGCATTCGAAATTGATCGTCCGAAGGGTGACGAGGTTTATCCGCTCGGTAGTTCCGAGCTGTTGATTTTGTCACACAAGCGCGTGAGAAACTGCCAAGTATTGAGGAGTCTGGCGTACGTATAGGTATTGGAGTGGCGACAGGCTGTGACAAGGTGTTCATTACCGACATTGAGAACCTTGTCGAGCCCGAACGTATGTTGCCCGTGTTTAGTATGCGTGACTATCGTCGCGGACATGCTGATAAGCGCCGCTGGCTTGTGAACCCATGGAACGATGACGGTACGCTTGTTGATCTCGATGAATATCCGAAGCTCAAGGCGTACTTTGAAAAATATACCGACAAGCTGTGTAAACGTCATGTGGCGCGCAATAACGATAATGCGTGGTATCGCACGATTGATAAATTGACGCCTGGTCTTATGGATCGTGACTTGCTCTTCATACCGGATATGGCCACAACATCCGATCCTGTGCTATCTCGCGGATTGTATCCTGCCCACAATACATATTGGATCGCATCCGATACATGGGACATGCGCACGTTGGGCGGGTTTCTGATGGCGGACACGACGCGAAGCTTCATTGATGCGCTTGGAGTCAAAATGCGCGGCGGCACTTTGCGCTTTCAAGCGCAATATCTACGTCTTGTGCACATTCCGGCTCCCACGCAGGTAAACGACGAAGTTAAGGCGGCACTCGCTCGTTCGTTTGATGACGGTGATCGCAATGTTGCCACACACTTCGCGGAGATTGCTTATAAGGAGGCTATGAGATGAGACAAAACATTGAGACTGCGATACTCGGCATGTATAGTGCTATGGCGCGTGCTGCGGCGGCACAAGCGGCAAATGGGCGTGCTGATCAAGGGCGTAGAAGTGCTGTTACGTCGGGCAAACACCTCGATCCGGTTGCCGGGATTATAAGAAACGACTTGATTGACCTCGGTTTCCATGAAGACGAGGTGTTTCACACAGGGCGCGCATGTACGCTTCCGGGATGGTTTCGTCCGACAAAGGACTGGGATCTGTTGGCGCTTGATGATGGTGAGCTCGTAAGTGCCATTGAGCTCAAGAGCATCAGTAGTTCGTTTGGCAACAACGCTAACAATCGCGCTGAGGAATCGATAGGGTCGGTTGTCGACGCGATTGAGGCGTATAACGAGCGCTTATATGGTAACTGCAGCATTCCGCCGGTGATGGGTTACGCCATGATCGTCTGTGATTGTGATGAAAGTCGTAGTACGTCCGCACGTCCTGCGCATTCACCGCATTTCGATATAGATGAAGCATTTAAGGGCGTTTCGTATCTTGATCGCTTTCATATTCTCTGCGACCGCTTACGTCGGAAGAGCTTGTATAACGCGGTATGCTCGTATTCGCGCGTCCTGACGAAGGTATCGCTTACGAGCCGGATCCATCCATGACATATGAAGTGTTTATGACGACGATTGAGTCGGGCTTGCGGATGCATCGTGCTCAACGTTGATAAGAAGTAGTACTTATTCTTCCATCATTTTGTCAACTCGCTTTATATACCATGTATCCGCAGACAGTTAGCCGTTGCATGTCTGCTGTCAATTACGGTTTCGTCTTCGATGTTTCGCACTGTGCTGAAACTTGAAAAATGGGCGGCTATATCAGGGCGCTGAATATCCTGTATGGCCGCCCACTTGCGTTTATATTGGTCAGTTGTCGTTCATGCCGAATTCAATTGTCCGAAGCACGCCCTTCCAGTAGGATTCCCGGCTAAGCACCGTGTCACGGGACGTCTTTTTGTCGAATATTTCCAGAATCGAATACGAGAAATTGCTGGTGATGTACTCCGCGCCGTATTTGTTCCTCAATTCGATCATCTCTTTGTTACCGCCGGTCGGATCATTCAGGTTCGCGTAAGTGGACCATCGCGTCCACAGACCTTCATTGTCACTGGATGCGCTGCCCACATACAGTTTGCCCGTGTTCCGATCTGTGATCACATATACGGCTTTGACGGCGGACAGGGCCGTGCGCCATTCCGGTTCATCGTGGTTGATGATGTCCTGCAATTCACCGTGGGTCAGGGTTACGTGATCGTAGCCGTTGAACGTGCCGAGCTTGGTGCGGGGCGCGATCTCATACACGATTGGGTCGAGCTGATCCTGCACATGCTCGTACAGGCGCATGTACGGTTCATTGTTCGAGAGCACTTTGTTGATGCGGATGATAAGGCGTTTCTCATAGCCCGCATACTGGTCCATGTGCTCCAACTTGTAGCCGATGCCTTCGTATACCGGCGGTTGGATTTCTGTTGCCCGGTATAGTCCGCCGAAAATGTAATAGTCCTTGCCATACGGGTAGTACTGTGCAAATGCGAATAAATATTCGCGCCCGTTCATTTTGTGGTTGTTGTTACGCTCGCCGCCGCGGTACGCGTTCATGATCTCCCATTCGGATCGTCATGTAGCAGGAGATCCCATGCGGGGAATGTGGTGTTGTTCCGGTTGAGTTTGATCTTCGCGTTGGTCGGCTCACTGAAATGGAATAGTTCAGTGAATTTTATCGGTTTTTGCTCTGGCATTTTTCATCCTTATGCAGGTGCATTATTGTTATCTATTTTCGTTTTATCGCTGATTGCATTATCAGGTTAAATCTGCGGCGGGATGGGGATATTTTTGCCTGTGTATTTCGTAGACGAACCCATCGTGTAGTTTGACGGGGATTATATCGTAAGCAGGATCGTCGGGATGCGCTTCCATTTCGTCGTGGGCTGCGCACAGTCGTTGAATGTCGCTGCCGATCAGGTTTCGTTTGCTGAACAGATCACTGGGATGTTTGTGCATGGCCTTGGCGACGCTGTTCTTGCTGTCCCCTTCGTGTATCGCCCATGCGGCGACTACCGCCAGTTCATGGTCGAGTGCTTTCTTGAGTTCTGAAATCAACAGCACTTGAGCGACGTGTCGGCATAGTCCGTTGTCGTATTCCGGCGACAGGGGTATTACGATGTAGCCGTTCTCCCGACGTGTTGGTATAACGGCTGTTTCTGCTTCCAACTGCTCGGCTAGATCGATGGACATTGTGTCGACTTGGCTGAGAATCTCGATGACCTTGTTGTACATGAGTTTTCTGTAATTGTCATCGTTCTCGATTGTTGCGAGGACGCGCATGTTGTCGCGCGTGTGCTTCTGTTGCGATTCCATCCGGGCCATGTGGAAGTCCTTTCCTCTCTAACGGTTTTCTATATGAATACGGTACTCGGAAAATTCTTGGGAAATCTGCTGATGGACGAAAGGATGGAAATCACCAAGAACGCACAGGCGATCCCGAAAACCAGAAAGGTGGCGTCACATGCCACGCAGGAAAAGCTACACAACTGCCGAAGGATTTCAGAGCCTCGACCAGCATCTCATCGCTCAGCAGATGATTCCCCTGAGGGTTGAGGAGAAACAGGGCGATTGGGATGCCGAGACCAAAACCAATGCGCAGAAGACCAATGCGGACGGCGTACCTCAATGGCTGATCCAGACCTTGTTCCAGCCAATCGATGGTGATACAGAGCACGCGCCGAGGTCGTGCCCGTTACCGTGACGGCCAAGGTGAAACCCGTCATCCGTGTGGGGGTTCCGGTGGAATTTGTTGGATTCGGCGCATGGGTTTACGTCTCCCACGACAAGACTACGAAGCAGGTCACGTCGGTGGGACGCAGCTTCATGGCCGCCGGGTTCAAACAGAACGGCGGTGAATGATGATGGGGCGTAAGACCAGTATCACGGTCCGAATCCCCATTGACCTGCTGGACCGGTTGGACGCGTACGGGGAATCCGAATTCGGTCGCCGTTTCGATCGGAGTCTGTTCATCGTGGAAGCGATAACGGGGCGGCTGAATGGTATCAAGGAAGGAGCCCATCATGGGTGACGTGTTGTTCTGGCCGGCGCTGGCATTGATTGCCTGCGTCGCGGCCGTGGTCTTTATCTCGGTCGTGCGGTTGCGGAACTGCGCCATACGATTGAGCATCACATGCCTGAAGCGGTCGTGCGCCGCGATGGTTGGGGCTGTCGCGCGATTGCCTACCCGGCCGTCGGATCTGGCTGGTGCCGACCGACATCGCCGAGCAGCAGGCGATGGACGCGTTGAAGGAGACGGCGAAGGCGTACCCCGGCTGGATCCCCTCGCATCGGATGATGGGACGTGGTACGCGGGCATACTGGTTGCTGTCCGTCCGCCGTCCGGCGCGGAAGATAATCCGTCGCGAAGATATACCGGCGGAGAAGGATCCGGCCCATTACGTCTGTATCGGTCTCAACTTATCTCGCAAGCCGGTCATGATCCGTAGCGACGAGCACACACTGGTCATCGGCTTGACAGGCAGTGGCAAGGGCAGCATCATGGCGACTTACGTCGACGGACTTTCACAGCTGTATGAAGACGGCCTCGTCCAGTTCTGGGGCATCGACCTCAAAGGTGGCATCGAAATGTCGATGTACGGCACTCTCTTTGAGTCCCATCACGCCTACACGCTTGACGAGGCGGTCGCTCTACTACAGAATCTGTCCACCGAATGCGACCACAGAATGGACAGTCTGCGTGGGCGCGCGCGGGAGCTGCCGCCGACGCCCGAGTATCCACGAATCGTCCTGCTGATCGATGAAGCCGCCGAGCTACACGGCAAGGCAGACAGGAAGAAGAGCGAATTGGTCACGCGCTTGCTGGACTCGATCCTCAGACGTGGGCGTGCGCTCGGCATCGTCGTCGTGGCGCTCAGTCAGGATCCACGTGTCGAATCCGTCCCCTGCGGGCCGGTTCCCGTCAGCGAATCGCGCTCCGGCTCAACTCCGAGGAGGAAGCTGTCATGTTGCTCGGACGGGAAGCCGTCGACCGCGGTGCCACTCCATGGCTGATCTCACCGGATCAACAGGATCCGGATTCATCTGGAACCAGACCACGGGGACGGTCGACTATTTCAGGGCGCCGTGGTATGCGACGACGACTGATGGAACTGGGCGCGTAGGCGCTGTGAGAACCCCGCCGTCGGAGCGATGCTCGCGCAGGCGGCGGGGTTCTCTATACCCAAATTCGGTCATCGAAGCCCGGCTGCTCTTGATTATTAGATTCAAATTCCACCGTGAACATCAAAAGGAGGTGATCCGGCATGCCAGATTGACGATCCGACAGCACGGAGCAAGCGCATCGATCCCACGTCATCCCATTGCCGGAAACCTCCAAAAGCCGGAGGAGAGGAAGGCGAATCGAGGCTGGACCGCGCCGTGGCAAGAAGAAACAGCCAGTACCTCCAACGGATTGATTTCGAGAGAGTTGATGGGACACCGTACGCGGTGACATTGACGTTGCCGGCATGGCAGATGGAACAGGTCACACCGGTGGTGATGCACCGGCTCATCGACGTGATGATAAAATACCTGCGCCGACATGGAATGCTCCACTTCCATTGGATCATCGAGTTCACGGCACGACGTATGCCGCACATCCATATGAGCGTATGGATGGCTGATCGGTATGAGGAATGGGACCGGCATCTGCGCCAGTACATCGTGTGGGACAACAACGAGAGCGCGGTCGTCTCCAATGTCGTGGTCAAGTGGCTGGAGCTGACGGAAGCAGAGGGACTGCATACATCATCCAACTCCCAAGACGTCCAGTTGATTGATGGGAACGAGGCGTGGCTCGTCTACATCGCGAAACACGGCATCCGCGGCGTCAAACACTACCAGCGGGCATTGGATAACATGCCAGACGAATGGCGTGACGGTGCCGGCGCGATGTGGGGACACGACAGGAAAATGCCAGTGGCTGACGACAGCGTTCTGCCTATGGACATGCGGGCTTTCCACCAGGATCAAAAAGACAAAAGTGCATATCCAAAAGATGGAACATATATTTTAACATTAAAAAATCGTCAATCTCTAATGGTTGAGAAGATGAAGACGAAGAGTAAATACTTCGTCTTTTATATTATAAATTTTTAATAATTTCATCCGTGAATGCATCTGTAGAAGCACTTCCGCCAAGATCAAAAGTTAATACCTTTCTTTCTTCAAATGTTTTGTTTAATGCATTTCGAATTTTTGTGGCCACACTTTCCTGATGAAGATCCTCTAACATCATACAAGCCGATAATAATAAAGCGCTCGGATTCGCAATATGTTTTCCTGCAATATCTGGAGCACTACCATGCACAGCTTCATACATGGCATAATCATCACCTTTATTGCAACTTGGAAGTAAACCTAATCCGCCAATTAAACCACTGGTTAAATCAGAAATAATATCTCCATAAAGATTTGGCATAACCATAACATCAAATTGTTCAGGATGCATCACAAGCTGCATGCAAGTGTTATCCACAATTAAGGAATTGGATTCGATTTGAGGATATTCTTTGGCAATATCTTCAAAAATATGAAGAAATAAGCCGTCGCTCATTTTTAAAATATTAGCCTTATGCACACAAGTTAATTTTTTACGATTATTCTTAACACAATATTCAAAAGCAGCTCTAATAATTCTTGTACTTGCTTTTTTTGTGATGATCTTATAGGCATAAACTGTATTTTCATCAATCTGCTCTTCTTTACCAACATATAGATCTTCTGTGTTTTCTCTAAAAGTTACGATATCTACATTGTCAAATTTTGTAGGAATACAAGGATTGGATTTAGCAGGACGAATATTTGCCCATAAATCATATTTGTTTCGCAATGTAACATTTAAAGAACGAAATCCTTTACCAACCGGCGTTGTGATAGGTGATTTTAATAAAATTTTGTTCTTTTCATAAGATTCAAAAGCTTTTTCAGGAATATATTCCCCAGTTTCCTCATATACTTTTGCCCCTACATTAAACACTTCATATTCAAGCTTTGCGTTTGTGGCATTTAAAACTTTAATGACGGCATCCGTGATTTCTGGTCCGATTCCATCTCCTTTAAAAACTGTTATTGTTGTCATTTGATTTCCTCCATTTCTCCTACATAAACATTGGCAGGTCGAATTAATTTACGATTGGATTGACGATTTTCTAAATGATGACTTACCCAGCCAGCTGTTCGACTAATCGCGAATAATGGTGTAAATAGATCGGCTTCAATACCTAGTAATGAATATACATAGCCTGAGTAATAATCTACATTTGCGCATACGTCGATGCCTTTTTTTTCTTTCATAACCTCGGTGGCAACCTTTTCAAAAGCATGAATACAATTGTAAATCTCTTCCTGTCCTTTTGATTTAGCTAAAGCTTCACATTGCTCGTGAATTAATAGTGCACGTGGATCACTTTTAGTATAGATCGCATGACCAATACCATAAATAAGTCCACTGTGATCAAAAAAGTCTTTATCTAATATACGATTTGCAATTTTTTTAAGCGTAGTTTGATCGGTTGTAAATCCAACCTCATGAAATATGGCTTTAAACATGTTAGTTACCTTACAATTTGCTCCACCATGTTTAGGCCCTTTTAATGAACCAATGGCAGCCGAAATACAAGAGTAGATATCCGTTCCTGTACTGGATATTACGACATTGGCAAAAGTAGAATTGTTTCCACCACCATGATCGGCGTGGACCATTAATAAAGTATCCATGATTTTAGCCTCTTCAAATGTATATTGATCATTCCCTCTAGCCATGCATAGGATGTTTTCAGCTAAGCTTCTGTCTGGATAAGGATATGATTTAAATACTTTGTTACGTGCATATGAAAAAGTGAAAAGTGGAATACTCGCAAGAATTTTTAATCCTTTCATCATTCTTTCTTCAAGATCATCTGTATCTGCACTTGGATCTTTCGCATATAATTTTAATACTTCGATTTGAAGTGCATTTAATATGTTTGGTGTTTCATACTGTAAGTCAACAGGCCCCATTTTAAAATTGAGTAAGTAATCTTTAAAAGTTTTTAATTGATCAACATTTGGCAAGGTTCCAAAAATTAAAAGATAAAGCCGTTTCTTCAAATCCACAGATTTTGTCTGAAGGTTGTTTGTTTACTAAATAATTGATTGGATAGCCCCTATAAATCAATTGACCATCAATGTTATATTTTTTTTCATGAATAATTTTATATCCAATAACATCACAAATTTTAGTTAATCCTACTTTAACTCCCGTACCATTGTCGTTTCTAAGCCCAGCTTTTACGCGATATCTAGAGTATAGGGAAGGATCAATAAAATTGCGTTCTTCATTATCTTGATAGATTTCTTTAAGTGTGTGCACTTTATGAAACCTCCTTTCATATGTTTCATATTATAACATAAACTTCATTTTGTTACATTTTTTGTTATAATTCGTTTTAGGAGGATATTGTCTATGCAAAATTTGACGTACAAGATTCTAGAAAAACATTTATTAAAAGGAAAATTAGAAGCAGGCCAACCTATCGAAATCAGAATGGATCAGACTTTAACACAAGATGCGACAGGGACTATGGCCTATATGCAGTTTGAAGCTATGGGAGTGAAAAAAGTAAAAACAGAATTATCTGTTAGCTATATCGATCATAATACACTACAAAATGGATTTATGAACGCGGATGATCACGCATATCTTCAAAGTGTAGCTAGTAAATATGGTATTTATTTTTCAAAAGCAGGAAATGGAATTTGTCACCAAGTTCATTTGGAACGTTTTGCCAAACCACAAAAAACATTGATTGGATCCGACTCACATACACCGACATCATCGGCAATAGGATGTATTGCGATTGGTGCAGGAGGATTGGATGTTGCCAAGGCAATGGCTGGAATTGGCTATCGATTAACATGTCCTAAAGTTGTTGAAGTAAAATTAACAGGTACTCTAGCGCATGGGGTTTCTAGTAAAGACATTATTTTAAAGCTATTAGAATTATTGAGTGTAAAAGGAGGCGTTGGTAAAGTTTTTGAATACACTGGAGAAGGTGTCAAAAATTTGAGTGTTTACCAAAGAGCAACCATCACAAATATGGGAGCTGAACTTGGAGCTACTACATCTATTTTCCCAAGTGATGAGGTTACCCGTGAATTCTTAAAACGTCAACAAAGAGAAGAAGATTATATTCCTTTAAGTGCAGATGAAGGTTGTTACTATGATGAAACTGTTGAAATTGATTTAAGCAAATTAGTACCATTAGCCGCATGTCCAAATTCACCAGATGCCGTTAAAAATGTATCTGAACTTTCTGGCATGAAAGTAGATCAAGTAGCGATTGGTTCTTGTACAAATTCAGGCTATGAAGATTTAATGAAGGCAGCCGCTATTTTAAAAGGTAAAAAGATTGCGCATAATGTAAGTCTAGTTGTTTCACCAGGATCTAGACAAGTACTTATGAAATTAATTGAAAATGGAACACTTTCAACCTTTGTATCTTGTGGAGCAAGAATTCTAGAATGTACTTGTGGGCCTTGTATTGGTATGGGACAAAGTCCAAAAAGTGATGCCGTAAGTTTGCGTACCTTTAACCGTAATTTTTATGGTCGAAGTGGAACACTAAGTGCTGGTATTTACTTAGTATCACCAGAAGTGGCTGCAGCAAGTGCAATTACAGGAGTTATTACAGATCCAACGACATTAGATTATGCAGATGAATTTGAAAAAGAACAAAGCTATATTGATGATTCATTGATTTATGCCCCAAGCAAGAATCCAGAAAATGTTGAAATTGTTCGAGGCCCCAACATTAAACCACTGCCTGTAAATACACCAATGGATCAAACAATTGATAAAAAGTTGTCATCAAATTACCAGATAATATTACGACAGACCATATTGCACCAGCTGGAGCTAAGGTTTTACCTTATCGCTCAAATATTGAAAAACTATCTACATTCGTATTTGAAAACAATAAGCCGCATTTTGATGAAGTGTGCAAAGAAAATAATGGAGGTATTATTGTAGCCGGCGAAAACTATGGTCAAGGATCAAGTAGAGAACATGCAGCACTTGCGCCAATGTATTTAGGTATAAAAGCAGTTTTAGCTAAATCTTTTGCCCGTATTCACCTAGCAAACTTAGTCAATTTCGGTTTATTGCCACTTGTGTTTGATGATAAATCGGATTATGACAAAATTGATGAAATGGATGAATTGAAAATTGAAAATGTAGATTCACTTTATAATTCATTTGATTTAACGATCGAAAATGTGACAAAGAAAGAAACATATAAAGTGCATGCACCTATTAGTAAAGAAGATGTCGAAATTCTTATGGCAGGTGGAGCATTGAATTATATCCGTAATCAACAATAGGGACGTTTTTTAAAGACGTTCCTTTTCTTGTGGTATAATATCATAGAAATTGGGTGAGAAAATGAAAGAAAAACAGGAACAAATTGTAATGCGTATTTCTTTTTGGTCCGGTGTTGTATTTGCACTTGCAGAATTGATTATGGCTATCTATTCTAAATCCCAGTCAGTTCTAGCAGATACCGTTTATGATTCAACTGAACTCGTTGTTATTGGATTAACAATTTATATTATTCCTTTATTTTATAAACCAGTAACTGAAAAGCATCCCTTTGGATATGCACAACTTGAAAGTATAGTGATCTTATTAAAAGGATTTATGTTTATAGCGGTTATGATGGTTTTGATTATGAATAATATTCAAATTATGTTGAATGGTGGAAATGAAATTGATCATATGCAGGTTTCTATGTTTGAAACGATTTTAACATGTTTTTCCGCATTGATTTTATTCATACTTATGCAAATTAATAAAAAGGTGACATCTCCAACAGTGGATGTCGAAATTTATGGATGGAAAATTGATGTATTTTCAAGTGTTGGTGTATCGCTAGCGTTTTTCTTATCTTCGTTTTTAACACATACGCCACTTGCTTTTATATCACCCTATTTTGATCAAATTGTGGCAATCGTATTGGCATTAGGTATGATGAAAGAACCTATTCAAATGATTGGAGATAGTTTTAGAAGCTTAATGCTTTTAAGTCCAGATGAAGAAGAAGTCACAAAAATAAAACAGATTTCTTCATCTATATTAAATAATTATCCCTATGACCCTGTCTTCTATGATATCACGACAACAGGAAGAAAAATGTGGATATCTATTTACTTTACTACACGAGTTGACACAATGTCTTTTACAGAACTTGAAGTAGCCAATCGAGAATTAAAAATCGCTCTTCAAAAAGAATATGAAGATTGTTTTGTGGAACTTGTTCCCAATGTTTTAGCGAATAAATAGGAGAAATTATGGAAAAGAAAATTAAGTTAGTGTGTCCTGAATGTAATAAGGAATTTAATACAGACATTTATACTTCAATCAATGTGCAATTGGACAAAGATATGAAGACAAAGATACTGAGTGGGAAGCTTTTTGACATAGAATGCGAACATTGTCATTCTAAGTTTCATATACATATCCTGTTTTATATCACGATATGGAAAAGAAACTTTAATTCAGTATACCGAAGAAAAAGACTTAAAATCGAGTGAAATCGCTTTAAAAAATGCCAATGTAGATGCAGATTATACAGTGCGTATAGTCGATAATGAGCGAGACTGGATTGAAAAAATCTTGATTTCAGATAGTGGATTTGATGATCGCATTATGGAATTGTACAAGCTTTTAATACTTTCACAATATGAAGATGCTGAAAATGTGAATGGTTTATATTATTGGAATATTCAAACATTAGAAAATCCTCACTACGTAATGGTGTTGGATGAAAAGGAAAGCGATAAAATGCATTTTATGCCATTTCATGAAGGTGTATATAAACAAGTAGAAGAAGTATTCTTATCCGATATTCAACAAGACTATATTATTGATGCGAACTGGGCAATTTCGAATACGAAGTAGGTGATGTCATGATTGCAAGCATTCATGCGTGTGTGGATCTTTTACATGTGGGCTATCGTGTAAAAGAAGAATATGATCCTATTATTTTAAATGTATATCATTGTTTAAAAGTTGAAGGTTTAAACGATGAAAAATATATGTTACATATTGATTCTGTATTAAAGAAAAGTATTCATGACTTGGATGAAACACAAATTTGTACATATATTACATATGTGTTTGAAAAAGAAAAGTATGTACCTTACTTTTTAAAAAGTTTCATTGAATCAGGAATGTTTAAAGAATTATTACTTAGATATCTTTCACTAAAAGAATCAGATACACTACAATGTATTAAATTAAATCGAAATCTATTAAGTAAATGGCATTATGCAAGTGTATCTGAAGAAGTCGCTCAAAACTTAACAATTAGCGCAAATGGTAGAGTATATCTAACTCGATATATCATGACAAATGAAGGTGTAAGACCACTAAAAACACAACAGGCTAGTATATCGAAAATAGAGGCGAATGAAATATTAGATGCGATATCAAAGTTGGATTTAGAATCAAAAGAAGTCGAAGAAAATGGTTGGCAATTAAAAATGTATAAGAGTAATTGCGGAAAAAATCGCCTTGTGAAGACTATTGAACACGATGCAAAAAATCCCAATGGATTGAATGAAAGAATTCGTTCAATTCTTCCTTTTGAACATTTATTTGTATTTGGGGGATCCTATTATTCATGGGAGAAAATGTAAAATATTTACATTTGTTATTGACATTTATTTTCGATGAGACTATATTATTTTCAAAGCAATGAAAAGAAATAGTAAGATAGTACTGCTTTAAGAGACTTTCTGGTTGGTGCAAAGAAAGAGTAAGGCTATTTGAACACGTCTTGGAGCTGTAAAGATGAAAATAGTAGTTTTTAACGTATTCCTGGCGTTATCAGGTTTGAGGCTATGAATAGCGAAATAAGGTGGAACCACGTAAGTTAAACTTTCGTCCTTAGGACGGAAGTTTTTGTTTATAGGGAGGTCATTATGCAGCAGATACAATTACCACAAGGAATGAAAGATACCATTTTACAAGAATGTGAAAAGAAAAAATATCTACAAAATATTTTAGAACAAATTTTCGAATCTTTTGGATATGAAGAAATCATTACACCAACGATTGAATATTATGAGACGTATGAAAATGCATTTAAAAATATTCAAACGACGGATATGTATAAATTTTTTGATGAGAATGGAAGAATCCTAACATTAAGAACTGATATGACTGTCCCTATTGCACGTGTATGTGCAAGTAAATTTAAAGATTCGAAGCCTCCATTTCGCTATCGATATACTTCAAATGTATTTAAAGTACGACAAAAGTTTGCCGGTAAAAGAAGTGAAGTTACAGATTGTGGCATTGAATTAATTGGGTTGGATTCAAAAAGTGATGTTCAAGTATTATGTTGTGCTTTAGAAGTGATGAAGAATTTTAAAAACTACACATTGGAAATTGGAAATGTACAATTTTTTCAAGCCGCATGTAAAGTCGTTCGCTTAAGCACAGAAGAAATTAATACTTTAGCGGATTTGATTGATAAAAAGAGTATGGTCGATTTAAAAATATATTTAGATTCATTATATTTAAGTGAAAAAATTGTGGATTTCTTTATGCACCTGCCATTTCTTTGTGGAGATGTAAATATCTTGGATAAAGCATACGCATATTGTTTTGATGAATCTTTAAAAGAGGTCTTGGATTCCATGAAAGAATGCATTCAATCTTTAAATGAATTGGGATGTTTAGAAAATGTGACAATCGACTTAGGAAAAGTGGCACATCTTGACTACTATACAGGAATCATTTTTGAAGGCTATGTATCTGGTGTTGGAACAAGTATTTTAAGTGGAGGAAGATATGATTGTTTACTTAAAAAATTTGGTCGAGACCTACCGGCATGTGGCTTTAGTGTAAAGCTAGATCCACTGATTGATCATGTGGATGTGCAACTTAAAAAGAAATTTATACTTTATTATCCAGAATCCAAACAAATTGAAGCTATGAAACAAGCAAATAAGTTACGAAAAGAAGGAAGTGTAATATTAGAGCCTTCCTTAAATGAAACAATTTATGTAAAGGAGGTAGAATGATGGGTCTATCTATTGCACTGACAAAAGGACGTCTAGAAAAACAAACCGTATCTATGTTAGAGGATTTAGGATATGGAATTGAAGCCTTAAAAGATAAGGGACGTGCACTTGTTTTTAAAGATTCTATTGAAGATATTCAATATTTTTTAGTCAAATCCAATGATTGTATTACCTATGTTAATCATGGAGTTGCTGATATTGGAGTTGTAGGTAAAGATACAATTCTAGAAAATGAGAATGATACTTATGAATTGTTAGATTTAAAAATTGGAAAATGTAAATTTATTGTAGCTAGCCTACCTCAAAATCAGTTGTTTTCAAAAGTAGGACACATTAAGATTGGAACAAAATATCCAACGGTAGCGAAACAATATTTTTATCAAAAGGTATGGATGTGGAAATTATCAAAATTGATGGTTCTGTAGAATTGGCTCCTATTTTAGGTTTATGTGATGGAATTGTTGATATTATGGAAACGGGTACAACACTTAAGGAAAATGGCTTAGTTGTTTTAGATACAGTATGTGATATCAGTGCTCGTGTCATCGTAAATAAGGCGAGTTTTAAATTAAAACATTCAGAAGTTATGAAAGTGATAGAAGATTTAAGTAGGAAGGTGAATGCAGATGTTGACACGAATTTATAAAGAAGATAAGGATGTATTAAAAGAATATTTGATGTCACGAACACAAGATTTAAGTACAGATGTATTGGTGACTGTATCAAGTATTATTCAAGATGTAAAAAATAATAAAGATGAGGCCTGTTTAAAATACACTCGTGAGTTTGATCATGTTTTGTTAGATACAATGGAAGTGACGGAAGAAAAATTAGATATTCAGATTTCTAAGTGTGATAAAGATTTTGTAGAAGCTATGAAACTTGCTAAAAAGAATATTGAAGATTTCCATAAACTTCAAAGACAAAATGGATATTTACTTCAAAAAGAAATGGGAATCTATTTAGGACAAAGAGTTCTTCCTTTAGAAGCTGTAGGTATTTATGTGCCTGGAGGACGAGCACAATACCCAAGTAGTGTCTTAATGAATGCACTGCCTGCAAAAATTGCCGGAGTAAAAAATGTAGTGATGGTAACCCCGCCAGATTCAGAAGGTACGATTCATCCTAATATTGCATATGCTGCAAGACTTGCAGGTGTGGATAAGATTTATAAGATTGGAGGAGCCCAAGCCATTGCGGCCTTAGCTTATGGCACACAAACGATTGATCGTGTAGATAAGATTGTGGGCCCAGGAAACATCTTTGTGGCAGCTGCTAAAAAATTAGTCTATGGAACCGTTGATATTGATATGATTGCAGGTCCAAGTGAAATCTTAGTTGTAGCGGATGAAAATGCCAATCCAGAATATGTGGCAGCAGATTTATTATCACAAGCTGAACATGATCCTATGGCAAGTGCGATTCTTTTGACAACAAGCGAAGATCTTTTAAATTCTGTGAATCAACAGCTTTCAAAACAAAGTGCAATTTTACCTAAAAAAGAAATTGTTGAACAATCCTTAAAGAATTATGGTAAGGCCATTGTTTGTGATTCGCTTGAAGAATGTATTTCAATTAGTAATGAGATTGCACCAGAACATTTAGAATTAATGATTTCAAATCCAATGGAATATCTACAAGAAGTTAAAAATGCAGGTAGTGTTTTCTTAGGCTATTATACTTGCGAAAGTATTGGTGACTATTTTGGGGGAACCAACCATGTTTTACCTACCAGTGGCACTGCACGATTTTCTAGTGCATTATCTGTAGATAGCTTTATAAAAAAATCATCTTATTTATATTATTCAAAACAAGCAATTGAAGCTTACGCAAAATATATTGAGACTATAGCTAGTGAAGAGCGTTTACAGGCACACGCAAATGCCGCAAAAGTGAGGGAAAAATAATGCAAGGATATAAAACACATGTACAGTCAGGGATTTTGTTGAATGCCAATGAAGCAAGTCAAAATGTGAATGAAACAGTTAAACAAGAAATTATAGATGCGATTTCAAATCTATCCTTAAATCGGTATCCAGATACAACTTGCCACCAATTACATCGTTTATATGCAGAGGTTATGAATGTTCCGTCTTCTTGGATCTTATCTGGAAATGGGTCGGATCAAATGTTAGGATTTTTAATTCAATATTATTTACAGGAAAATAAAATACTTTATACTTTGAGTCCAGACTTCTCTATGTATGACTATTATGTTGGATTGAATCATTCTAAAATTGAAAAGTATGAAACAAATCAAGATGGTTCATTTGATGTTGAAGCGTTTATTTCAAATGGAAAAGATAAAAATGTAGATATGGTTTTATTTTCAAATCCAAATAATCCGACAGGACATTCCATCACGTTAAGTGAAATGAAAAAGATTAGTGAAGCGTTTAAGGATATTCCTGTTATCTTTGATGAGGCTTATATGGAGTTTGGTAAAGAAAGTGCAGTTTGTTTATTGAAAGAGTATCCAAATGTATTTGTATGTCGAACATTATCCAAAGCATATGGTCTTGCAGGGATTCGTTGTGGCTTTATGATTTCTTCACAAGTTGAAAAGTTAAGTGCACTCTTTATTCCTTATGCCTTAAGTAGTGTGACACAAACTATCGCAAGTGTTGTCTTAAGACATGCAGATGAGTATAAGGATACTATTGCGACAATTATTTCAGAAAGAGAAAGAATGTATCAAGAAGTAAAGGAATTTAAGCAACTGACAATGTATCCTCCAATGCGAATTTCTTATTTGGAAGAAGTGAAAAAAAGGATTTGTTGCTTGCAATGTTTAAAGAAAAGAATATCACGATTCGAAATTATGAAGATGCAAGTTTTCGTATAACGATTGGTACAAAAGAAGAAAATGAAATGGTATTAGATGTTCTAAGGAGATTTGAGTATGCGAACAGCTGAAAAAAGTAGAGATACAAAGGAAACAAAAATCTATGAAAAGATAAATTTAGATGGTAATGGAAATAGCGAAATTGATACAGGAATTGGCTTTTTTGATCATATGTTGACATTGTTTGCGTTCCACTCTAATTTTGATCTAGTTGTTAAGGCGGATGGAGATTTAGAAGTATGTGATCATCATACCATTGAGGATTGCGGTATACTATTAGGAAAATTGTTCTTAGAAGCATTGGGCGATAAAAAAGGGATTGCCCGTTATGGAAGTATGAATTTGCCTATGGATGAAGTATTATGTAATGTCACACTTGATATTAGTGGACGTCCATATTTAGTCTTCAATTGTGATTTCAATCGTGAAAATATTGGGACGATGTCTTGTGAAATGGTTGAAGAATTCTTTAGAGCCTTCAGTGTTGCATCAGGCATTACACTACATATCAATGTGTTCTATGGAAAGAATGATCATCACAAAGTAGAAGCTATATTTAAAGCGTTTGGTCGTGCTTTAAAACAAGCTGTAAAAATAGAATCGGATAAGATTCCTAGCTCAAAAGGAGTGTTAGAATGATTGGAATTATAGATTATGGTATGTCCAATTTACACAGTGTAAAAAATGCTTGTGATTATTTAAATTTAGATAGTGTTGTTTCAAAAGATGTTTCTGTTTTATCTAAATGTGATAAATTGATCTTACCAGGTGTTGGAGCTTTTCAAGATTGCATGAACACCTTACATTCCATGGGATTATACGATTTTGTTGTTCAACAAGTGAAAAAAGATGTTCCTTTATTAGGAATTTGTTTAGGAATGCAAGCCTTGTTTGAATCGAGTGAAGAAAATGGATATAGCAAGGGCTTTGGATTTATAAAAGGCCATGTTTGTCATATGGAAGATACAAGCGTTAAAATTCCTCAGATTGGATGGAATGTTTTAGAAAGTAGTCAGGCACAAAACATCTTTAAAGAAAACACGTATGTGTATTATGTACATTCTTATTATGCCAAAGATATGGAAAATCAAGATCTAATTGGATATTCCATGTATGGAAATATGAAAATACCTGGCTTAGTTATGCACGGACATATAATGGGATGTCAGTTTCACCCTGAAAAAAGTGGAAAAGATGGATTAAAAATATTGGAATATTTTGGAAAGGAGTTCTAAATGATTGTATTACCCGCAATAGATATATTAGATGGAAAGCCCGTTCGTTTATATCAAGGTGATTATGGTCAGTCAAAATGTGTGGCTGAAGATGTATTGGCTTGCGCAAAAAAATTTGAAAAGGAAAAGGCTAATTATTTACATGTGGTTGATTTAAATGGCGCAAAAGAAGGAAGTCGTATTAATGCGGATTTAATTTGTGAAGTTGTAAAGACTTGCCAATTACCTGTTGAAGTTGGTGGGGGAATCCGTACTATGGAAGCCATTGATTTTTATATTGAAAATGGTGTATCCAGAGTGATTTTAGGAACTTCTGCTATTCAAGATGATTGCTTATTAAAAGATGCAATTAAAAAATATGGATCAAAGATTGCGGTGGGCTTAGATTGTAAAGATGGTTATGTCTGTACTTCAGGCTGGCTAGAAAAAAGTAAAGAATACTACTTGGATTTTGCGAAAAGAATGGAAAAGATTGGTGTCAAAACATTGATATGCACGGATATTTCAAAGGATGGTACTTTACAAGGGCCAAATTTTGAGATGTTAGAAGCGCTTAAAAATCATGTATCGTGTAACTTAATCGCATCTGGTGGTGTACGTGATTTGTCACACATTCAAAAATGTAAAGATTTAGGGTTATATGGAGTTATTGCCGGGAAGGCCATCTATGAGAAAACATTAGATTTGAAAGAGGCGTTAAGCATATGTTGACAAAAAGAATCATACCTTGTTTAGATGTGAAAGATGGTCAGGTGGTGAAAGGCATTCATTTTTTGGGTCTAAAAGAAGTTGGAGATCCAGTTTCTCTGGCAAAAAAATATTATGAAGACGGTGCGGATGAATTGGTGTTTTTAGATATTAGTGCAACTATAGAAAAAAGAAAAACAATGGTCGATGTTGTTAGGTGTGTCGCAAAAGAAATATTTATTCCTTTTACAGTAGGTGGAGGTATTTCAACAATTGAAGATGTGCGTGCTATGTTGATGCTGGAGCCGATAAGGTGAGTTTAAATAGTGCAGCTATTCGAAATCCTTCTTTAATTGAAGAAGCAAGTAAACGATTTGGCAATCAATGTATCGTATTGGCGGTGGATGCTAAAAAAAGAGCCGATAATACAGGTTGGAATGTATATGTAGAAGGTGGAAGAAAAGATACAGGAATTGATTGTATGGAATGGATCTTAAAAGGGGTATCTTTAGGAGCCGGAGAAATCTTGTTGACAAGTATGGATGCGGATGGAACAAAAGATGGCTTTGATTTAGATTTATATAGAGCTGTTTCTAAAATTGTAAATGTACCTGTGATTGCTTCTGGTGGATGTGGTAAATTAGAAGATTTTAAATCTGCATTAGAAGTGAGTGATGCTGCACTTGCGGCAAGTATTTTTCATTATGAAGAATCTAGTGTTTTAAATGTAAAGAAGTATTTAAAAGAAGAAGGAGTCGCAGTAAGGTTATGATGCAGTTGGATTTTAAGAAACAAAATGGCTTGATTCCTTGTATCGTTCAGGATGTGGATACTAAAAAAGTTCTTATGCTCGCATATATGAATGAGGAAAGTTATAAACAAACTGTTGAAACAAAACTTGCCACTTATTATTCTCGGTCAAGGCAAAGTTTATGGGTCAAAGGAGAAACGAGTGGCCATTATCAACATGTAAAAAAAATTCGCATTGATTGTGATCAAGATACGATATTATTAGAAGTAGAACAAGATGGAGCAGCTTGTCATACAGGACATTATTCTTGTTTTTATAGAGATGAAAATGGAGATTGTGTAGATGAGTGAATTTATTGATTTGTATGATCAAAATCGTAAGTTGTTAAATCGAGAAGTAGATCGTACTACCTATTTATTTCAGCCTGGAGAATTTATGATGTATGTTTTGGCTATTTTGGAGAATTCTCAAGGTGAGTTTCTAGTTACGCAAAGAGCTTTTAATAAAAAATGGGCTGCTGGAAATTGGGAAATGCCTGGTGGAGGCGCTAAAAGTAAAGAATCAAGTTTGGATGCGATTAAGCGTGAAGTCAAGGAAGAAACAGGTCTTGATGTAAAAATGGTGGGGTTGTCTATTCTTATTTTAATGAGGATAATGATAGACATGATAATTATTTTGTGGATATTTATCATTTTAAGTTTGATTTTGATTTAAGTGATGTGCAATTAAATACATGCGAAAGTATAAATTGTAAGTGTGTTACTTTAGATGAATTGATTTCAATGAATCAAGAACAATCTTTTTTGCATTATGAAAGAATTATGAAGGCTTTACAACAAGAAAAATAAGACTAAAATATAGGTGTAAGTTCTATGACTGAAACACTACCAACTACTTCCTTTATAGGTCATAGACTGACAGAGGGGTAAGCTTGCTTACCCCAGACTGTTGACAAAGTAACTGTCGACAGTCTTTTTAAAATCTGATAGAATATCTGTGGCAGAAACGTACTTCATAAACCCAAAAATAGTCGACGTTTCTGCCATTTATTATGCCAAAAATGATATA
>ENA-OQCS01000382-OQCS01000382.1-human-gut-metagenome-genome-assembly--contig:-NODE-382-length-24553-cov-3.635020_pt1 | contig 24553 bp, 32 predicted proteins | sample MGYA00242757_ERZ504575 | MGnify/ENA primary metagenome ERZ504575 (study PRJEB26092, sample SAMD00036297) | human gut metagenome | host: Homo sapiens | study: EMG produced TPA metagenomics assembly of... | reverse complement strand
CTTTTGGACTGATGGCCGAGATAGAGCGTAATCTGATTTCCATGCGCACCAAAGAAGCCTTGGAACGACGGAGGAAAGAAGGAAAACATCTGGGCAGGAAGAAAGGGGACACACCCAAAATGAAGATACTCTATGCGAACAAGAGGAAACTTGTGAGGGAGCACCAAAGAGGAGAGTCGTGTGCCGAGCTTGCCCGACAGATGGGAGTGTCACGGACTACGATGTTCCGTTTTCTGAGACGTTATTGAGCAATTCGGCTAAACGAAGGTGTCAAAGGTGGGATTCCTTTTGACACGCTTCGTGTGGGCTACTTATTCGGCTGATACTTCTTTCTTTTCCTTCCACTCTTTCCCGCGCTTGTGCAGGTTTTTCAGCTCGAATGACAGCATGATACGGAAGAAGCCTATAATCAGGAATGCAAACGAAATCATGTACACGGCGTAAAGGCACCTACTGCCGGTTGCCACAAGATGATGAGCGAGCAGATGACGGCAAGAATACCGAAAGCAACATACCATCCCCAGTCTCTTGTTCCGTATCTTTTGAGGTCCATGGCATAGCTACGGATGAGAAGCCGCGGAACATCAGCCAGAAGGCGATGATGAATGGAATGACTTCCATGCTGAGCATCGGGTAGGCTATCAGGTAGAATCCCAGAATCATGTCGATGATGCCTCCAGCCAGATACCATCCCCAACTGGATACCCTTCTACGGTTACTTACTGCAAAGGATATTTCCAGCAGACCGCTGAACAACATGGAGACGCTGAACAGAATGCTCAATACCGCATACCCGCTGAGAGGGGAGAACATCAGGCTTATAGCCACTATTACATAAAGAATACCAAGAATGAGTGAAATCCACCAATCTTTACTTCCTGCTGAAGTTCGTCAAAAATAGTTTTCATGTGAATTTAATTTTTTAAGTGATTATCATTAATTCGTCCGTAGAATAACAGTTTATCTGGAAAAAAGTTTCGGGTGAACTTTTTCTGTATGTAATTTGTTATGTATACATATAATTTGATAAAACTATGGCTACAACAAAATTTAAAGGACAACCGGTAAAGGTTATCGGTGAATTTATAAAGGTGGGCTCTGTTGCCCCCGATTTCGAATTGGTAAAAACAGATTTGTCTTCATTCTCTTTGAAGGAACTGAACGGGAAGAATGTTATTTTGAATATTTTCCCCAGCCTTGACACTGGTGTGTGCGCTACTTCTGTACGTAAGTTCAACAAACTGGCTGCCGGCCTGCCCGATACGGTAGTGTTGGCAATCTCCAAGGATTTACCTTTTGCACATGCACGTTTCTGTACAACGGAGGGTATTGAGAATGTGATTCCTTTGTCTGATTTCCGTTTCTCCGATTTTGATGAAAACTACGGGGTACGCATGGCCGACGGACCGCTTGCCGGTTTGCTGGCACGTTCGGTAGTGGTTATCGGTAAGGATGGAAAGATTGCCTATACGGAATTGGTACCTGAAATTACGCAAGAACCTGACTATGATAAAGCTATTGCAGCTGTAAAGTAGAAAGTTTGGATTTGGGATAAGCAATAAAAAGCGGTGGACAGAATTTATCATGCTGTCCACCGCTTTTTTATTATCATACCGTTTTCTTTTTTATTTCTTCTTCATGCCTTTATAGATGAAGAATGCCACGATGAGTACGCCGATGCCGATAAATACATAACCTATCTCATGGCTGTATTCCGTTACTTTGGCAAGCAGCTGTTCCTCGTTCTCAATGCCGGGTACTGTGGACAAGTAATAGCCGATAAAAGCCAGGATGGAATTCCAAAGGCCTGCACCCAAGGTGGTGTACAGCAAGAAAGTTCCCAGCTTCATGCGTGCCAGACCGGCAGGGATGGATATCAACTGGCGAACAGCAGGTATCAGGCGGCCGACAAAGGTTGATACGGCTCCATGCTTATCGAAGTATTCCTCCGCATGCTGCACTTTGGCTTCGTCGATGAGGCACATGTGCCCGAAACGGCTGTTGGCAAACTTGTAAATGATGGGGCGTCCCAGCCATTTTGCCAGATAGTAGTTTATCAATGCTCCGATATTTGCCCCTATGGTTGCAAACAATACCACCAGATATATATTCATGTTGTCATTGTTGGCGGCTTTCCAAGCGGCAGGAGGGACTACAACTTCCGAGGGGAAGGGAATAAACGAACTTCAATGGCCATCAATAAAGTGATGGTCCAGTAATTGAGGTGGTCGAGACACCATTGGATAAAGGCTACTGATTCCATTTGCTAGATTAGTGGTATATAATTACTGTTATTGTAATGCATTGAAAATATTCTTCATCACTAGAGCCAGCTCTTCCTGATTATCTTCTTGTAGTATCTGCTGTAATCTATCCAACTCTTCCAGCCTGAACGGATGTTCGCACAGCTGGTTGTACTTCATGAAGTTCTCTTTGTCTTTGAGCAGCATATACAGAGAGGTCAGCCTTTCGTTGATACCTTCAAGTCCGGCTCCATCTCTTTGACATGTTCAAAGGCCAGCTTGGCATAGCTCAGTTGTCCTATTTCCATGCTACACATGCCTATTTCGTGCCAGGTATCCGCATAGGGGGCATACTCTAAGGCTTTGGCCCATCTCTTCACACCTTTCTCATACTCACCTTCTTCCATGTAGATGCGCCCCTCAATCAGATACGGGTCTATCTCTTCGGGTGCCAGGTCGTATGCTTTTTTACAATACTGGTGTGCTTTGCGTTTCTTTCCCATCTTGTGCAGGCATAGGGCTGCATTGGCATAAAGAGAAGGCAAGGCGAAGTCATGGCTGTCTTCGGCCGTTATGGCTTTTTCCAGATAGTCGTATCCTTCTTTCCACTCTCCTTTGGAGGTTTTGTTCAGGCCGATGAAGGTGTTGATGAAACCGTGGGAGACGAGATGGAACTTTTCGGCTTGCAGGTAGTTCTCCATGGCACTTTCCTCATTTCCCAATTGGAAGAAGGAATGTCCTTTCATCAGGTAGGCATCGGCAAACTCGTCATCGGCCACCGTGGCATAGTCGCATGCTTCGATTGCTTTGTCGAACATCTGCTGGTCAAAGTAGCAACGGGCCAGTCCAAACCAGTAAGGAGCCGAATACGGATTCTTGTCAATCAGCTTATTGAAGAAGAAGGTGGCTTTTTCAAACAGTCCCTGGGCATAGTAACAATCGCCGGTGACGGCAAGGTAGGCTTCTTCTTCGGCATATTTTTCGAGTCCGCGCGTCAGCCATGTCAATGCTTTTTCCGGGAATCCCATGTCGATGTACATATAGGATACATCAACGATATTGGCCAGGTCGTCCTTATCGTCTATGCTGTCGAGTATCGCTTCTGCTTCTTCTTCTTTGCCTTCGCCCAACAGTAGGTTGGCTTTCAGCACTTTCACTTCGGAAGATTCTTCGGCAATCCGTTCCAATATATCTTTGGCTTGCTCTTTATGCTGGGTGTCGAGGAACAAGTATGCCTGTTCCACCAACAGAGCCGTATTATCCGGATGTATTCCCAAGCCATACTCTACGACCTCGGTAGCCATGGCATATTTATGATGCACGGCATACCAGTCTGCGAGGTCGGCTAAGTCGTCTGCGTCCAGATAGATGGTTCTGTTCTCTGCTTTGGCAGCTTCATATTGTTCTGCCATTTCTTGCAGTTCTTTGTCTCTTCCGGACAGCAGGTTTTTTTTACTCATATTCTTATTTATTGATTTTACCCCAAACGTCTTTCAGACCTACAGTACGGTTGAATACCATTTTTTCTGGCGTAGAATCTTTGTCAACATTAAAATAACCGATACGTTGGAACTGCAGGTAGGAGAGGGGCTGCATGCCGGCAGCGTACTTCTCGATGTAGCAGCAGGGCAGCACATTCAGGGAGTCGGGGTTGATCATTTCTTTCATGGCTGTCAGTGCGTCGCAGTTCTTCGCTTCGCGGATGGCGGCAAGCTCATCGCGCGGGTTCTCCACTTTCCACAGACGGTCGTAGAGACGTACTTCTGCTTCGAGGCAGTGGGCACAACTTACCCAATGGATGGTGCCTTTCACCTTACGGTTGGCTCCGGGCAGACCGCTCTTGGTATCAGGGTCATATTCGCAATATACTTCGGTGATTTCACCGGCGTCGTTCTTCTTGCAGCCGGTACACTTCACGATGTACGCGTTCTTCAGACGTACCTCTTGTCCCGGTGTCATGCGGAAGTATTTCTTTGGGGCATCTTCCATGAAGTCGTCGCGCTCCATCCAGAGTTCGCGGCTGAATTCGATGACGTGGTTGCCTTCTTCGGGATGCTCGGGGTTGTTGACGGCTTCCATCTCTTCCACTTGCCCTTCGGGATAGTTAGTGATGATAAGCTTCACCGGATTCAGTACGGCAGATACGCGGGTGGCGCGGTCGTTCAAGTCCTCGCGCACGGCGCTTTCCAGCAGGGCGAATTCATTGAGCGCATCGTAGGTTGTATATCCTATTTTGTCGATGAACTTATGAATGGACTCCGGAGAGTATCCCCTACGGCGGAAACCGCAGATAGTCGGCATACGGGGGTCATCCCAACCGTTTACCAAGCCTTCCTTGACTAGAGTCAGCAGGTTGCGCTTGCTCATCAGCGTATAGCTGAGGTTCAGTTTGTTGAACTCATACTGATGGGGGCGGTTATCGTCGAGGTCTTTGCCTTCCTTCACCCAGTCCACGAAGAGGTCGTAGAGCGGACGGTGGGGCACAAACTCCAGTGTGCAGAGCGAGTGTGTCACGCCTTCGAAGAAGTCGCTTTGCCCGTGGGCGAAGTCGTACATCGGATAAGCCTTCCAAGTGGTGCCCGTGCGATGGTGCGGATGCTTCACTACACGGTAGATGATAGGGTCGCGGAAGTGCATGTTGGGGCTTGCCATGTCTATCTTGGCGCGGAGCACCATGGCACCTTCCTCAATCTCGCCGCTGTTCATTTTCTGGAACAAGTCCAGTGTTTCTTCGATAGGACGGTTGCGGTAGGGACTTTCCACACCGGGCTGGGTGGGAGTTCCTTTCTGGGCGGCAATCTGCTCGGAAGTCTGTTCGTCGATGTATGCCTTGCCCTCTTTGATGAGGCGGATAGCGAAGTCCCACAATTGCTGGAAATAGTCGGAAGCGTAATATTCGTTACCCCATTTGTAGCCCAGCCACTGGATGTCTTCCTTGATGGCTTCTACATATTCCACATCTTCTTTGGTGGGATTGGTGTCATCGAAACGCAGGTTGCAGACACCGCCGTGTGCGGCGGCAATACCGAAATCAAGGCAGATGGCCTTGGCGTGTCCGATGTGGAGGTAACCGTTTGGTTCGGGCGGGAAGCGTGTCTGTACTTTTCCCCCGTTTTTACCCTCTTTCAAATCGTTTTCTACTATTTGCTCAATGAAGTTCAAGCTCTTTTTTTCGCTTGTTTCTTCGCTCTTTATTTCTGCCATAATGTTACTATTTTCGTATCGTGGGGACAAAGATAGGGTAAAAAAATGAAGAATGAAGAATGAAGAATGAAGATTTATTCTTTATGTACCGGGATATATCCGCTCTCTTTGATGATTTTCTGTCCTGCGGCAGACAAGATGAAATCGAGCAGAGGGGCTACGACCGAGGCGTTTTTTTCGGTTATAATAATAGTATAGCGGGCGTACTATCGGATAAGTCTTATTGATGGCATTCTCCAGCGTGGGAGCGGCATAATGCTGCCCGTCGTATGAAACGGCGAGTGTCTTGATACGCGGTGATACATAGGCTAGACCCACATATCCGATGGCTCCGCGAGTTTGGCTGACGGATTGGATAATGGCTCCCGTGCAGGCATGGAGAGACTGCTGCTCATGTAGTTCTTGTTTTTCAGTACGCTTTCCTTGAAGACTCGTAGGTACCGGAGGAAGTCTCGCGGGAGTAGACTACGATTTTGCGGTCGTCTCCGCCCACTTGCTGCCAGTTGGTGACTTTGCCCGAAGATATCTTCCAGTTGTTGGCGGGTCAGTTGTTTCACCGGGTTGGAGGGGTGAACCACTACGGCAAGGGCGTCGTAGGCGATGGGTACTTCTGCCAATCTTCTCCGGCAGCTTTGACTTTCATCTTTTCGCTGAACTTGATGGCGCGGGAAGCCATGGCGATGTCCGTGGTCTGGTCCAGCAGGGCTGAAATACCGACACCGGTTCCACCGCCGGTCACGGTGACACGGGCAGAGGGGTTCAGGGTCATAAAGCGTTCGGCGGTCTGCTGCGCTATGGGGAGCACGGTGTCGCTGCCTTTGATGCGTTGCGCCTGCATGCCAGTGGTGGCAGCTGCCAGGGCGAGGAGTAGGAGTAATTTTCTTGTCTTCATAAAACACATGGTGCAAATAGGGTAAACACATGATGCAAATTAAGGTAATGGATATTACAAATGTGTTACATGGAATGTGCTTTGAGTCGTTGTAATAGTTTTGTAACACCTTTGAAACATTTCTTTCAAACGTTAGTCACACTGCCTTAACATCCGGCCCGTTCCTTTGCATACAGAAATCAATAGGCAACATGAAAAAGATTTTTGAGAAGATTGTAGAAGGTATACTGGCTTGTAGCGGCTTTGTGACGAGTCTTACCATCGTACTTATCGTCGTGTTCCTCTTTTCCGAAGCGCTGGGCTTGTTCAGCAGCAAGGTGATAGAAGAAGGGTATGTATTGGCCTTGAATAAGGAGAACCGGGTGGGCGAACTGACTCCGGCACAGATAAAGAATGTTTTTGATGAAGAGCTGACAAACTGGAACGAAGTGGGAGGGGAGGACCTTCCTATCCGCCTTTTCCGTTTGGAGGACATCACACTGTATTATACGGAAGAGCAGTTGGGCGCTTCCTACGAAAATGCAGGTGCCTGCATTACGGAGCTGGTGGAGCGTACGCCTGGCATTATAGCTTTGTACCGCAGCAGTTCATTGTCCGTCCAGACTCGGTGCATCTGCTGAAAGACAACACCATTTCGGTGAAGGACGTCTTTGCCGGTGCGAATGGTTTCCCACGGCAACACCTGCTGCGCAGTTCGGCTTTTTGCCGCTCATTACGGGGACGCTGTGGGTCAGTCTGTTTGCCATCCTCTTTGCATTGCCGTTTGGTCTGTCGGTGGCAATCTATATGTCGGAGGTAGCCAATTCCCGGGTAAGGAATCTGCTGAAGCCCATCATTGAGTTGCTGAGTGGCATACCGTCGGTGGTCTACGGCTTTTTCGGCTTAATTGTCATTGTGCCGTTTTTGCAGCAGGTGTTCAACTTGCCGGTAGGCGAGAGCGGGCTGGCGGGCAGTATTGTGCTTGCATTATGGCGTTGCCCACCATCATAACGGTGACAGAAGACGCGATGAGGAATTGTCCCCGCGCCATGCGCGAAGCAGCTTGGCACTGGAGCATCGCAATGGCAGACTATATATAAGGTGGTGATTCCTTACTCCATTTCGGGCATCACCTCCGGAGTGGTGTTGGGCATCGGCCGTGCGGTGGGCGAGACGATGGCTGTGCTGATGGTGACGGGCAACGCCGCCGTCATTCCCCATACCATCCTGGAACCGCTGCGCACCATTCCGGCAACGATTGCCGCCGAACTAGGCGAAGCGCCTGCCGGCGGAGCTCACTACGAAGCATTGTTCCTGCTGGGTGTCGTGCTGTTCTTCATCAGTTTATTGATAAACTTCACGGTGGAAGCAGTTTCGCCAAGACGAAAATAAAAGAAGGTAGATATGGTCAATAGAAAGCATCTTTCGCAAAACGTGGCATTCGGCTTGTTCCGTCTGTTGAGCCTAAGTGTGGTGGGGATTCTTTTTGCAATCCTCGGCTTCATTATATATAAAGGTATAGGAGTCATCGATTGGGAGTTCCTCACTACGGCTCCTACCAACGGTATGACTGCCGCGGAATCCTTCCTGCCATTGTAGGTACGTTCTGCTTGATGGCGGGCAGTGCTTTATTTGCCTTTCCGGTGGGAGTGATGAGCGGTATTTATATGAATGAGTATGTGCCGAAAGGCTGGGTGGTACGCTTCATACGGATGATGACGAATAATCTGAGCGGCATCCCTTCCATCGTGTTCGGTCTGTTTGGCATGGCGCTGTTTGTCAACTATATGGATTTTGGAGACAGCATCCTGGCAGGTTCGTTGACGCTGGGTCTGCTAAGTCTGCCTTTGGTTATCCGCACCACGGAAGAAGCGCTGAAAGCCATCCCCGACAGCATGCGTGAGGGAAGCCGCGCGTTGGGAGCTACCAAGCTTCAGACCATCTGGCATGTCATCCTGCCGATGGGGATGCCCAATATCATTACTGGACTGATTCTGGCGCTGGGGCGTGTTTCGGGCGAGACGGCACCCATCCTTTTCACCTGTGCCGCCTACTTCCTGCCACAGCTGCCTACAAGTATCTTCGACCAGTGCATGGCGCTTCCTTATCACCTCTACGTCATCTCTACCAGCGGCACCGATATGGAAGCGCAGCTTCCCATTGCCTACGGCACGGCACTAGTGCTGATACTCATTATCCTCCTGGTGAACCTGCTGGCAAACGCCCTGCGGAAATACTTTGAGAAGAAGATTAAGACGAATTGAAAACATATACAATAGGTATGAAGAACAAGATAGAAACCCGTGACGTGAATTTCTGGTATGGCGATTTCCATGCCCTGAAAGGCATCAGCATGGACATTGAGGAGAAGTCTGTGATAGCTTCATCGGCCCCTCGGGCTGTGGAAGTCTACCTTCCTGCGCCTGCTGAACCGCATGAACGATTTGATTCCCGACACCCGTCTGACCGGCGAGATACGCATTGACGGACAAGACATCTATGGAAAAGGAGTGCAAGTGGATGAACTCCGCAAGAACGTGGGCATGGTGTTCCAGCGCCCCAATCCTTTCCCAAAAAGCATCTTCGAGAACGTTGCCTACGGACTCCGTGTGAATGGCATCACCGATAACGCCTTCATCCGTCAGCGGGTGGAAGAAACCCTGAAAGGCGCCGCTCTTTGGGACGAGGTGAAGGACAAGCTGAAAGTCTCCGCCTACGCCCTCTCCGGCGGTCAGCAGCAACGTCTCTGCATAGCCCGTGCCATGGCGGTGTCTCCTTCAGTCCTGCTGATGGATGAGCCGGCATCCGCCCTCGACCCCATCTCCACTGCCAAGGTGGAAGAGCTTATCCACGAGTTGAAGAAGCAGTACACCATCGTCATCGTCACCCACAACATGCAGCAGGCAGCGCGTGTCAGTGATAATACGGCTTTCTTCTATATGGGCAGATGGTGGAGTTTGGAGATACCCGGAAGATATTTACGAATCCCGATAAGGTGGAGACGCAGAACTACATCACGGGACGTTTCGGGTAGCGGATTGTTCCATACAAGCAAAAATAAGTTGTACAAAAGTAATCTTAAAATAGAAACATTATGGTGAAGTTTATCGAATCTGAACTCGTCTTGCTGAAAAAGGAAATAGACGAAATGTGGACCCTGGTATATAATCAGCTCGACCGTGCAGGTGACGCCGTGCTTACGCTGGACCGGGAACTGGCCCAGCAGGTATTGGTGCGCGAACGTCGCGTCAATGCTTTCGAACTGAAAATAGACAGCGACGTGGAGGATATCATTGCCCTTTACAACCCCGTTGCCATCGACCTGCGCTTTGTGCTTGCCATGCTCAAAATCAATACGAACCTGGAGCGTCTGGGAGACTTTGCAGAAGGCATCGCCCGCTTTGCCCTCAACTGCCATGAACCGGCATTGGATACTGAGCTGGTCAAGCAACTCCGTCTCGAAGAGATGATAGCCCAGGTGCTCTCCATGCTCGAGCTTGCCAAGCAGGCACTTCAGGAGGAGAGCCAAGAATTGGCTACCGCTGTGTTTGCAAAGGACAATATGCTGGACGAAATCAATGCGGAGGCCACTGCCATTCTTGCCGACTACATCAGCCGGCATCCGGAGAGTGCACTCTCTTGTCTGAATCTGGTGAGCGTGTTCCGCAAATTGGAGCGTTCCGGCGACCACATCACGAATATTGCCGAAGAAATAGTGTTCTTTATCGACGCAAAAGTGTTAAAACATAGTGGGCGGACAGACGAACACTACTTAAATGATAAGAAATAAACAAAATTTTAGGATAATTTCAGTGTTTCATGGAAAATAGCCTTATATTTGTCCATTGAAAACGATTGCAGGTGTAGAAAAATGCTTTGAAATGATAATAAACTTAAATGATTTTTCAAAAAGATGTTATAAGACATGTTTTTTAATTTGGTTAGTATCACGAAAAGCGCCTATATTTGCATCGTTATCCTGAAAACAATCTTTTTACCTTAAAAAAAAACTAATACCTATTGAAAACTGAAAAAGGAGGCTTTGTGAAAAGCTTCCTTTTTTTGTACCTATACGAAGGGCTTTTTGTATCTTTGCGCATATTAATAATAAATCGCGTATAACCTAAAAGTATATAGAACCATGTTTTCCGGAATAGTAGAAGAATGTGCCACATTGGTGGCGATGGTCAAAGACCAGGAGAATGTACATTTTACTTTCAAGTGTTCATTCGTCAGTGAATTAAAAATAGACCAAAGTGTGTCTCACAACGGTGTTTGCCTTACAGTATCAGTCTGACAGATGATACCTATACCGTGACGGCCATGAAGGAAACGCTGGACCGTTCCAATCTTGGCTTGTTGCAGGTGGGAGATGAAGTGAATGTGGAGCGTAGTATGATGATGAACGGCCGGCTGGATGGCCATATCGTTCAAGGACATGTGGACCAGACTGCCACTTGCATCGATATAAAGGATGCGGAAGGAAGCTATTACTTTACTTTCCGGTATGCTTTTGACAAGGAGATGGCAAAGCGCGGCTACATCACGGTAGACAAAGGCTCGGTAACGGTCAATGGTGTCAGCCTGACCGTGTGCAATCCCACCGACGATACTTTCCAGGTGGCCATTATTCCTTACACCTTTGAGCATACCAATTTCCATGCTTTCAAAGTGGGCAGTGTGGTGAATCTGGAGTTCGATATCATTGGTAAGTACATCAGCCGCATGATACAATATAAATAAGGTAACGGCACTATGGACGATTTCCTGCAATTAGTGGCATCCCGTCAGAGTGACCGTGCCTATGATATGACTCGTGCCGTGGAGCCTGAGAAATATCGGTGATTTACTTTTTAGACACAGATGACGCAGATGACGCGGATTTTTTTAATATTCCAATCCGCGTCATCCGCGTCTAAAAAATAATCAAAAAGAAAGCAGATACGGAGTTTCCGGAAAGACTTCCGCGTGCTTACAAATCCTTCAGCAGCACCTTGCTTGCATTCTTGTAGTATTCCTCCCGTGCCTTCAGCAATGCTCCCCATTGGTTGTTGAATTCATTTTCCTTATCAATTTTGAAATCTTCTGAGCCGTGCGTGTCCAGTTTGTCCAGTAGGAGGGCCACATTCATTTTGTTGATATCCATGGAAGGCTGGTAAGCGATGTCTTCACTCTTTTCATCGGTCACCACTTCATGTAGGAGGTTGATTTCCTGCAATTCATAAAGGGTTTCGTGTGTCAGCCGGATGGGAATCTGCACTCTTCGGATATCTCTTCGGCTGTATAGGGCTGGGCGTCTTGTTCAAAGCGCTTGGCTATGAGAGACATTATCAGGATGGAGATAAAATCGCGGTAGCGCCGGCTGATATTGCGCGCATCCTTGTCGAAGCTGAAGTTCCGGATATTCTGTCCGGCGTAGGTCAGTTCGGCACCGAATAGGCAGATGGTCCAGGATACCTGCAACCATAGCAGAAACATCGGAAGGGCGGCAAAACTACCATAGATGGCATTGTAACGGGAAACCCACAACTGGCTGCTGATGTAAAGGAATTGGAATGCCTGGTGTGCCGTACCTGCCAGAATACCGGATATGAGTGCGTGTTTCAGCTTGACCTTTGTATTCGGCATAAAGACGTACAGTGCTGTAAACATGAACCAGGTCAGCACGAAGGGGATGAGGCGCACCATAAACTTGCCGACGGGAGCCAGCAGGGTAAAGTCTTCGAGGTTCTTCACCATCGTACTCATGAAGATGGAAAGACCACCGGACACCACCAGCAGAATGGGCATCAGCAGAAGCATAGAGAAGTAATCCGTTATTTTGCGGTACATGCTGCGCGCCTTTTTCACCTGCCAGATGCGGTTGAAGGTGATTTCCATATTGTTGATTAGATTCAGGACTGTCCACAGCAACATAATCAGACCCACTCCGATGAATATTCCACTCTTGGTCTGAGACAAATACGAATTCACGAATTGCAGGATGACTTCCGTGGTTTCCGTAGGACCGCCGAAACCGTTGACAATCTGGCTTTCCATCAGATTATCGAATCCGAAACCGCGGGCTATGGCAAACAAAATGGCAAGAATAGGCACGATGGCAAGCAACGTACTGTAAGTCAGCGCCGAGGCTTTGTTTACTATCCGGTCTTTGGTGAAGCGGTTGATGCAAAGATAAATCGTCTTGATGATATTGTATACGGAAAAGGTCGTTCGCGTGACTTCATCTTCCGTAATACGCCAGATGTCGTAGGTGAGGAATTTCCAAAGGGCAGCAATACGCTTGTTCATGCTATTATCTCGATTATCCATTGTCAATAAAAAAGCAGTCAGTCTGTAAGCCGGGTTCTGTTCTTCTGTTTCTGAAAAAGCCTAATTAGGAATTATCCATTCTTCATTATCCATTCTCCATTAAAGAAGTGTCTGTCATTTATCTGAGCCGCATGTCACCATACAAGCTTTAGCGGTCTACCCTCCGACATGGAGCGAGCAACTCTCATAACGTCGGTTTACATGACCTTACAACTCCCAAGACGCACAGCCCTTGTGTCGCCACAAGACTGGTAGCTCTTACCCCACCTTCTCACCCTTACCGTAGCCCAAGGGCGACGGCGGTTATTTTCTTCTACGTTACTCTACCCTCACGGACAGCTTTCTGTTAGGAAGTGGGACGCTCTGTGTTGCCCGGACTTTCCTCATACGCACGAGGCGCAAGCGACAGACCGACCAACTGCTTTATAGGGTACAAAGATACGGAATATTAATGAAGAATGAAGAATGAAGGATGAAGAATTTGTTGTGCAGTGTGCGGATGCAGTACGGATGAATCCTTCATTCTTCATTCTTTACCCTTAATTATCTTAAAAACATGTATCTATTTCGGAATAAATTCGTAGCTTTGCTATTAGTAATAACCCCCAAATCCTTTTGGCCAATGAAAAAGTTATCCTCTCTTTTTTCTTTATTTCTGTTAATCCCGCTTTTTGCTGTCGCTTCGGAAGTGGGTGACCGTACAATACCTGCAGAAGTGGCGCAACTCGCTGACAGTTTGAAACAAAAGTTTGCACCGGACAAGCGCGTGGCTTTGTTCGATGTGGATTACTCTTTCTCCGGAAAGAATGTGATGTTGCGTGGTGTCACCACTTCGGCAGAGGCAAAGACGGCTTTGCTGGATGGTTTGGCAAAGAAAGGATATGCGGTGATGGATTGTCTGCAAGTGCTTCCGGATGAGGCCGGACTTGAAGGCAAGACGTATGGCATTGTCAATGTGTCTGTGTGCAATCTTCGGGTAGCCCCGGATTTCTCTTCAGAATGATGACGCAAGGCTTGATGGGTATGCCGGTGCGGGTGTTGCAGCGCGACGGCTGGTACCGTATCCAGACACCGGACAACTACATTGCATGGGTACACCGAGTAGGCATACATCCCGTCACGCGGGAAGAGCTGACCGCTTGGAACAATGCAGAGAAAATAGTGGTGACTTCGCATTATGGCTTTGTCTACTCACAGCCCAGCCAGGCATCGCAGACCGTCTCTGATGTTGCTGCAGGAAACCGCCTGAAGTGGGAGGGGACAAAGGTGCCTTTTATAAGGTGGCTTATCCCGACGGCCGTCAGGATATATCTCCAAATCCATCTCCATGCCTGAGAAGAAATGGCGTGCCACCTTGAAGCAGGATGCCGCCAGCATTATAGCCACGGCGCATAGCATGATGGGCATCCCTTATCTTTGGGCTGGCACTTCCTCCAAAGGGGTGGATTGTAGCGGCTTCATGCGCACCGTTCTTTTCATGCACGACATCATCATTCCGCGGGATGCTTCCCAGCAGGCATACGTGGGCGAGCATATCGATATCGCTCCTGATTTCAGTAACCTCCAGCCGGGCGATTTGATTTTCTTCGGGCGCAAGGCGACGCCGGAACGCAAGGAACGTGTGGTACATGTCGGCATGTATATCGGCAACAAGCGTTTCATCCATTCGCAAGGCGATGTGCGCGTCAATAGCTTCAGCCTCGACGACGAGCTGTTCGATGAATACAACCTCGGTAGACTGTTGTTCGCTACGCGCGTGTTACCTTATATAAATAAGGAGGCGTCGCTCAATACAACGGAAACGAATCCATTTTATTCAATGTAATAATGTGCTAATGTGCCAATATGCCAATGACCTGCGGCGTGACGGTGCAAACATAACGTAGCATATACATAGCGCAGTCCATTGGCACATTAGCCCATTAGCATATTGGCACATTTAATACACACACAATTATGTCAAACAGAAGAGATTTCCTGAAAACCGCCGCTTTTGCCGCACTCGGCTCAGGCATGGCAATCAATCATGTATTTGCCGGAGGAAATGACGCTCCTTCCTTGTTCAACGTGAACAGTAGGGCAGGTGTAACCCCCAAAATGAAACTGCGTTTCTTCCCCTATGAACTGAAATTGCGCCATGTCTTTACAGTGGCCACCTACTCGCGTACTACCACTCCCGACGTTCAAGTCGAGATAGAATATGATGGCATTATCGGTTATGGTGAAGCCTCCATGCCCCCGTACCTGCAACACGAATTAGGCACGATGGACAGTGTACTGGCTTTTCTGAAGAAGGTGCAGGATGTTATCGGCCAATTCTCAGACCCCTTTCAGCTGGAAGATATACTGGCTTATATAGACAGCCTCTCGGCAGGGGATTCCGCTGCTAAAACTGCTGTGGACATCGCCTTGCACGACCTTGTGGGCAAACTGTTGCAAGCCCCTTGGTATAAGATATGGGGTTTGGACAAGGAAAAGACTCCCTCTACAACTTTCACCATCGGTATTGATACGGCCGACGTGGTGCGTGAAAAGACGAAAGAGTGTGCCGACCGGTTCAATATCCTTAAAGTGAAGCTGGGGCGGGAGAACGACAAGGAAATGATAGAGACCATCCGTTCGGTGACGGACCTTCCGATTGCCATTGATGCCAACCAGGGTTGGAAGGACAAACATCATGCGCTCGATATGATACATTGGCTGCACGAAAAAGGAATTGTCATGATAGAGCAACCGATGCCCAAGGAACAACTGGACGATATTGCATGGGTCACCCAGCAAAGCCCGTTGCCCATATTTGCCGATGAGTCATTCAGCGTCTGAAGGATGTGGCAGGCTTGAAGGGTGCCTTTACGGGCATCAACATCAAGCTGATGAAGTGTACCGGCATGCGCGAAGCCTGGAAGATGGTGACTTTGGCACGTGCATTGGACATGAAAGTGATGGTAGGATGTATGACCGAGACCTCTTGTGCCATTACCGCTGCCTCCCAATTCTCTCCGGCAGTGGACTTTGCCGACTTGGACGGTATCTGCTGATTGCGAACGACCGTTTCAAGGGTATGGAGGTTGTGAAAGGTAAGATAACGTTGCCCGATTTGCCGGGTATTGGAGTGGTGAAGTTATGAGAAGCTATTGTATACCGTCGCTCTGTTTGTGATGGCTTCTGCATGCAGCACGAAGCCCGAGAGCAAGCCCTATAATTGGGAGGACGACCTGTACCAACGTCTGCTTACGGATTTCTGTATGACGGAATCCCAGGTGAAGGACTATATCCGCAAGTATATTCCCGACGTGACCGATGACAGATGCGCCAGTGGGAAGCCTCCAAAGCTTTGAGTGCATGATGCTGGATGGAGAGAAACGCTATTTCCGCAATGCCGGACCTAATCTGTTTCGTGTGGACTCCACTTGCTATGACATCAAGATAGCCAAGGAAGGCACTTCGCCGAGTGGCAGCGAGAAAGTGAATATGGAGAACCTGCCCGAAATCATTTCTGCTGTGAAGAAAGAGGGCAAGGCCATTGTTGCGCCGAAGCGCATGCGCGTCACCTACACGTTGACCGTAGATACCAATGCCGTGCCTGCCGGGAAAATCATCCGTTGCTGGTTACCCTATCCCCGTCAGGACCAGGCCCGGCAGCAGGATGTCAAGTTCATTTCGGCCAGCGAACCGCAATACACCTTTTCGTCGCCCGAGTGCCGTCACAGTACATTGTACATGGAGAAACGTGCTGTCGAAGGCGAACCGACCGTATTCTCCGAAACCTTTGAGTTTACCGCCAACGGCGAATGGCATAATCTGAAGCCGGAAGACGTGCAGCCCTATGATACGACGACCGCCCTTTATAAGGAATATACTGCCGAGCGTGAGAAGCATATCGTCTTTTCCCCGCGCTTGCGCGAACTTGCTGCCAAATTGACAGCCGGTGAAAACAACCCCTACCTGAAAGCCAAACGTATCTTCCGTTGGGTGAATGACAACTTCCCGTGGGCTTCTGCACGCGAATATTCCACCATTGAGAATATCCCGGAATATGTGTTGGACAACCGTCACGGAGACTGTGGCCAAGTCAGCCTGCTGTTCATTACGCTTTGCCGCATCAGTGGTATTCCCGCACATTTCCAGAGCGGCTTCATGATGCATCCCCGTGCATGGAATCTGCACGATTGGGCAGAAGTCTACTTCGAGGGTGTGGGTTGGGTGCCTGTCGACCAGTCATTCGGCATTCCTGACTTTGCCCGCAATGCCGACGAAGAATATTTCTTCCTGGGTGGTATAGACTCTTGGCGCATGATTGTGAACACTGATTACGGCATGACGCTACAGCCCGAAAAGCAGTATCCCCGCAGCGAGACCGTCGACTTCCAGCGTGGCGAGGTGGAGTGGGAGGGAGGTAACCTCTACTTCCCGCAGTGGGACTACCACATGGACATTGATTACTTGAATTATTAAGGTGCTATCTACCCTCTAAAAACAGATGATGCGTTCAGCCCGAACACATCATCTGTTTGGTATAAACGCATCATCTGTTTACCCCAAATGCATCATCCGTTTCGGCCGCAACGGTGATGCGTCTTTTATGCCCTATCTGTCAGTTCTTTAACAGTCAGCAATCGTACATAAATGCTAATTTGTCAGTCTTTGCCGTTAACCGCTGTTAAGCCCTAAATATCCTCTGTTAAAAGAGAACAAAAAAGAGTGACAAGCGGAATAACTGAACGTTGTCGTTATTTTAACGTCGTAATGTTAAACGAAACTTGAATATTAACAATTTAAAGAATAGGAAGAATAGTATGAAACAGACAACAAAAAACATCCTTGGAGTTGCGGCTATCGTGCTCCTGAGCTCTGGAGTGGCTGGATTGACCACTTATAAGATGCTGAATAAGGAAAAGCCTGCCGCATTCAGCGAGTTGTTCCAACAGAACCCCAATAATCTGCTACCGGCGGCTTTCCATGCAACGGATGCCCAGCCTGTGGATTTGACACAAGCAGCGGAGAGTTCGCTCCATGCTGTAGTGCATATACGTGCCACTCAGTTGAGTAAGACCCAGACGGTGCAAGAACAGCCGGATATTTTTGACTTCTTTTTTGGAGACGGTCGTGGACGCCAGCGCCAGATACAGACCCAGCCGCGTGTAGGTTTCGGTTCGGGTGTCATCATCTCCAAAGACGGATATATTGTGACGAACAATCACGTGGTGGAAGGTGCTGATGAAATCACTGTGAAACTGAATGACGACCGTGAGCTGAAAGGACGCATCATCGGTACTGACCCAGCACGGACTTGGCATTGATTAAGATTGAAGGGGATGACTTCCCGACAATTCCGGTTGGTGACTCCGACCAGTTGAAGGTGGGAGAATGGGTATTGGCAGTAGGTAATCCGTTCAACCTGAACTCTACCGTAACAGCTGGTATCGTCAGTGCAAAAGCCCGTTCCATTGGCTCTTCTGCTCCAATGGACAAGCTGCAAACATCCAGTCTTTCATTCAGACGGATGCTGCCATCAACCAAGGTAATAGTGGTGGTGCGTTGGTGAATGCCAAAGGCGAGCTGGTTGGTATCAATGCCATGCTTTACTCACCCACGGGTGCTTATTCCGGCTATGGTTTTGCCATCCCTACCAGCATTATGACAAAGGTGGTAGCCGACTTGAAACAGTTTGGTACCGTGCAGCGCGCGCTCCTTGGCATCAAGGGTAGTGATTTGAGCACAGACCTGCAGATGGACGAACGCTGGACCGAAGAACTGAAGAAGAAGGCCGACGAACTTGGTGTGAAAGAGGGTATCTATGTGGCCGAAGTTGTTGAAGGTGGTTCCGCTGCCGGCATCTTGAAGGAAAATGATGTAATCATAGCATTGAACGGCAAGAAGATTCACAAGTTCTCGGATTTGCAGGAAATGCTGGCAAAACACCGTCCGGGCGACAAAGTGAAGGTAACAGTGTTCGTGACAAGAAGGAAAAGGAATTCGAAATCACGCTGAAGAATGAGCAAGGCACTACGAAGGTAGTGAAGGATGCCGGAATGGAAATCTTGGGTGCAGCTTCAAGCCCGTATCTTCCGAGCTGAAGAAGCAGTTGAACCTGGGTTACGGTCTGGAAGTTACCGGGGTTACCAATGGCAAGATGGCCGATGCAGGTATCCGCAAGGGCTTCATCATTCTGAAAGCCAACGGAGTGCCGATGAAGACGGTGGACGATTTGGAAAAGGCGATGAAAGAGGCAAGAAAGTCTCCTGAGCAAGGTTTGTTCATCACCGGTATGTTCCCGTCAGGAAACGTGCAATGTATGCCGTTGATTTGACTCAAGAATAAAAAATAGGGATAGTTAGGTAAGAAGATTGTAATATTAGCTAACAATAGCGAAAAAGGGGGTGTCGGTACAATACATACCGGCATCCTTTTTGTTATATAGGATAAGATATAAATAAGGTGAAAAAGTTGGGATGAAATTATTGTAACAAAATAATTTGTCGTACCTTTGCAACCCAAATCTGTATTATAAGAATGAGACAACTTAAAATTACAAAAAGTATCACTAACAGAGAGAGCGCTTCTCTTGACAAGTATTTGCAGGAAATCGGTCGCGAAGACCTCATTACTGTTGAAGAGGAAGTGGAGCTCGCTCAGCGCATCCGCAAGGGTGACCGTGTTGCACTGGAGAAATTGACACGTGCCAATCTGCGTTTCGTTGTATCTGTGGCCAAGCAGTACCAAAACCAAGGTTTGAGTTTGCCCGACTTGATTAACGAGGGTAATTTAGGACTGATCAAGCTGCCGAAAAGTTCGATGAAACACGTGGTTTCAAGTTCATCAGTTATGCAGTATGGTGGATACGTCAGTCCATTCTGCAGGCTTTGGCAGAGCAGTCGCGTATTGTACGTCTTCCGTTGAACCAGGTAGGCTCGCTGAATAAAATCAGCAAGGCCTTCTCCAAGTTCGAGCAGGAAAACGAACGTCGTCCGTCTCCTGAAGAGCTTGCCGATGAACTGGAAATCCCTGTTGACAAAATCTCTGATACGCTGAAGGTGTCCGGCCGTCACATTTCGGTGGACGCACCTTTTGTAGAAGGAGAGGACAACAGCTTGCTCGATGTGCTGGTCAACGACGACTCCCCTATGGCCGACCGCTCTTTGGTGAACGAGTCTCTTGCGAGGGAAATTGATAGAGCTCTTTCTACGTTAACCGATAGGGAAAAAGAAATCATACAGATGTTTTTCGGTATCGGACAGCAGGAAATGACATTAGAGGAAATCGGCGACAAATTCGGCTTGACCCGTGAGCGTGTGCGTCAGATTAAGGAAAAAGCAATCAGAAGATTAAGACAAAGTAATCGTAGTAAATTGCTCAAATCTTATTTGGGATAAATAAGAAATATCAGTTTCCGACAAATAGAAGGAATTAAAAACCGTACGTCTTTAGTAGGCGTGCGGTTTTTTTTATATCTTTGCCCCCATTGATAATTCATAACTTATAACTCATAACTCAATGAAATACGTTCGTATACTTTGTGCCGTAGCTTTGGTTTTTGCATTGTGCTCGGCTTTTACAATGAAAGATAAGGAAAAGGCTGTATATGCTTTTGGTGTGGCGGCTTCTTTCAATGACTCCATCGTATATTATACAGACATCCAGGTATTGGACAGCGTAGAGCTGGATAAGAATGGATTCTTGCCCAAGCGTGATTTATACACTTACCAGCTCAAGAACTATCTGGAGTACAATCTGAAGAAGCCGGACTATACTTGTATGATTTATTTCTCTGAAAACAGGAAAAAGTTGGAAAAAGAGGCTGTAAAGGTAAAAGGTAAGTATAAGAAGAGTAAGAATATGGTTTTGCAGGTGGTGAAGCCTGAAGCTTTCACATTTACAAAACCGCAGGAATAATTTAGGGAATATACATATGATGAAATCCAGACTCTTTCTACTATTGTGGATGTGCTGCTCGGTTTTACTGACAGCATGCGAAAACGAGGATCCCATACCGGAACCTCCCGTTGCTGGTAGCCGCACGGTACTGGCATATCTTGCGGCAGATCATCGTGGTACACTTAATAATTTGTCTTCTTTAGCCTTATTAGATTTGGAGGAAATGAGATTGGGTATGGCAAAAGTGAACAATAGTAGTAATATGCGCCTATTAGTTTATATTGATACTGATTCTTCTCCACGTCTCATTGAGTTGAAAAATGAAGGTGGTAAATTGCAGGAAACAACGGTAAAGACCTATGAAAATCGTAATTCTGTGGGTGTGGCTGAGACTTTGGAAGTCTTTAATGATGTCTTTAAAAACAGTGAATACAGAGCTGAAAGCTATGGTTTGATTTATTGGTCGCATGGAGATGGTTGGATTCCTAATCCACTTCCTTCTACCAGATGGGTAGGGCAAGACACAGGTTCGGGCACTCATTACATGAATATTGAAGATTTGGTTACAATATTGTCTGCTGATGCTGTTCCTCATTTTGATTTTGTCTTGTTCGATGCCTGCTTTATGCAGTCCATTGAAGTGGCTTATGCCTTGCGCAACTTTACTGATTATTATATTGGTTCACCTACAGAAATACCTGGACCGGGGACACGCTATGATGTACTTGTTCCTGCGTTGTTTTCGGACGGTGAAGTGGCGTTGAAGGTAGCTGCCGCTTATTACGAGCCTTACAAGAAAATTTATAATGGAGGGAGTGGAATATCCAATACGAATTGGACAGGCGGTGTTTCCGTTTGTGCGCTACAGAGTTCAGTGTTAGAGTCTTTGGCAAGTATTACCAAGCAAGTCTTGTCAGAGAATGCTGATAGTGAGGAATTGCGTTCTCTTGTTTTTAATTACGACCAACGTCGTGAAAGTAGTAATATTGGTTATTATGATTTTGTCCAGCTGATGCAACAGTTAACTGATGCTTCTGGCTTTGCTACTTGGAAGCAGGTTTATGATATGGCAGTACCCTATTGGGAGACTACTTCCAAGAACTATTCTGGTTATACCGGCATGTTTTCTATAGAAGGTTCAAGCGGTGTTTCCCATTATATACCGTCTTTGTCTAAACAGGCGGCTGCCGCAGCGTTTCGTTCCACGGATTGGTATAAGTCTGCCGGTCTTTCCAAGCTGTTGGTAAGGCTATTCAAAGTTACATATTGTATAAGGCTGTGTCCGGAAAAAGTATATGAGTGCTTTCTCATAATCTATTTTTAGGCGCGGATTACGCGAATTACGCGGATTAGTTAATCGAATCCGTGAACTTCGCGTAATCCGCGCCTAAATATATCTATTAAGAGTACTTTTACCCCTTCTTTTTATGCCTATTCTTGTTGAAAATTAGTTATTTAACAATATTTTCTTATGGAAATTATGTTTTATTGAAAATAATTCTTTTCTTTGCATCGTCAAACTTAAAAAAACAAAGAATTATGAAATATGTAATCATTGGCGGTGTAGCAGGTGGAGCCACGGCAGCCGCCCGACTAAGAAGAGTGGACGAAATGGCTGAAATTCTCTTATTGGAGAAAGGCCCTTACATCTCGTACGCTAATTGTGGTTTACCTTATTATATAGGCGGAGTGATAGCAGAGCGCGAGAAGCTGCTGGTGCAGACACCCGAATCTTTCGGCAAGCGCTTCCGCATTGATGTGCGTGTGCAGAATGAAGTAATCGCCATCCATCCCAAAAACAAGACCGTTACCATACGCAATGTGAAAGGCAAGGAGTACGACGAAAGCTATGACAAACTTTTGCTTTCTCCCGGTGCCAACCCCGTGAAGCCCCCCTTGGAAGGCATTAATTCCGAAGGCATCTTCACGTTGCGCAATGTAGAAGATACCGACCATATCAAGGCTTATATCTCGGACAAGCAGGTGAAACGCGCCGTGGTGGTAGGTGCCGGTTTCATCGGATTGGAAATGGCGGAGAACCTGCATCATGCCGGTGTTCATGTGTCTGTAGTCGAAATGGGTAATCAGGTGATGGCACCTATCGACTTCTCTATGGCGGCACCTATTCATCAGCATCTGTTGCAGAAAGGCGTCTCTCTCTATCTGGAAGAAGGAGTAACCCATTTCAAGCGTACGGACAACGGAATCACCGTATTCCTGAAAAGCGGAAAGGCCATTCCTGCCGATATGGTGTTACTCTCCATCGGTGTGCGTCCTGCCACTGCATTGGCGCAACAAGCCGGCTTGAAACTGGGCGAGATGGGCGGTATCTGGGTAGACGAACACTTGGAGACTTCCGAAAAAGACATCTATGCTGTGGGCGATGCCATCGAATATCCTCATCCGCTGACCGGAAAGCCCTGGCTCAATTATCTGGCAAATCCTGCCAACCGCCAGGGACGTATCGTTGCTGATAATATGGTGTTTGGCAATACTGTTTCCTACGAAGGAGCTATCGGCACCTCCATTGCCAAAGTATTCGACATGACGGTAGCCTCTACGGGCCTTGCAGCCAAACGCTTGAAGCAGTGGGGCATGGAATATCAAAGCTCGGTGACTCACTCGGCATCTCATGCCGGTTACTATCCGGATGCCCTACCTTTGACCTTGAAACTGACTTTCCATCCCAAAACCGGTAAACTCTATGGTGCGCAATGTATCGGTTACGAGGGAGTGGACAAGCGAATCGACCAGATAGCCGGACTCATCAAGCGGGGTGGCACAGTCTACGATTTGATGGAGACGGAGCACACGTATGCGCCTCCTTTCTCCTCGGCCAAAGACCCCATCGCTATTGGCGGCTATGTAGCATCGAACATTATCAGCGGTGCTATGCCTGTCATCTCTTGGCGCGAGCTGGTAGAAGAGAAGGATAAGTGATGCTGATAGATACCCGTACGCCCGAGGAATTCTCTTTCGGCACCATTCCGGGAGCCGTCAATATTCCGTTGGACGAAATGCGCGAGCATTTGGCAGAGATACCTACAGACAAGCCGGTAGTGCTTTTCTGTGCTGTGGGTCTGCGCGGTTATCTGTCCCTGCGCATCCTGATGGGGTGCGGCTATCGCAATGTGCGCAATCTGATAGGTGGTTATAAGACCTACTCCACGGCAACAGCACCTCTGCCGTCTCTATCTGCTCCGGCAGGCGGCGGCTCTTCTTCTTCTTCGGTAGAGGCTGCTACTGATGATGTTCCTGCGGATGCATCAGTGTCCAAGAAGGAAACGTTGAAGATAAATGCTTGCGGTTTGCAATGTCCGGGACCTATCATGCAGGTGAAAAAGGCGATGGATAGCATTGCTGTGGGCGAGCGTGTGGAGATTGTGGCAACCGATGCCGGTTTTGCACGCGATGCTTCTGCCTGGTGTGATACGACGGGAAATAAATTGATAGAGAAGCATGACGAGAAAGGACGCTATACGGTAGTCATCGAGAAAGGTGCTCCGGCTTGTACATCTGCTTCCAATGTTTCCGCAGCCGGGGGGAGGGGAAAGACGCTGATTCTGTTCAGTGACGACCTGGACAAAGCGCTGGCAACCTTCGTACTAGCAAACGGAGCAGCGGCAACGGGACAGAAAGTAACCATTTCTTCACCTTCTGGGGACTGAACGTCTTGAAGAAAGTGCAGAAACCAGTGTGCAGAAGGACTTCTTCGGCAAGATGTTCGGCATGATGCTGCCGTCCAGCTCTTTGAAACTGAAGTTGTCGCAGATGAATATGTTTGGCATGGGCAGCCGCATGATGCGCTTCTTGATGAAGCGCAAGGGAGTGGATTCTTTGGAGTCGTTGCGCTCGCAGGCATTGGCGCAGGGAGTGGAATTCATTGCTTGCCAGATGTCTATGGATATGATGGGCATCCAGCACGAAGAACTTCTGGATGAAGTAACCATCGGCGGCGTGGCTACCTATATGGAACGTGCGGACAAGGCAAATGTGAACTTATTTATATAGGAGGACAAGATATGGAGACTTTATGTAAAATCCGTGA
>ENA-OQCS01000380-OQCS01000380.1-human-gut-metagenome-genome-assembly--contig:-NODE-380-length-24702-cov-6.451394_pt1 | contig 24702 bp, 32 predicted proteins | sample MGYA00242757_ERZ504575 | MGnify/ENA primary metagenome ERZ504575 (study PRJEB26092, sample SAMD00036297) | human gut metagenome | host: Homo sapiens | study: EMG produced TPA metagenomics assembly of... | reverse complement strand
TCAACTGAAAATTCATCATCCAAAACCTCAAGTTTAGTTTGTATCTCCCGAATAGCACAACGATACATCATCATTAAATTATAAAATTTTGTAGCATTATTTAAAAACTGTAGTGATTCCGGACTGTTCATCCTGAGTTTTTTTACTTCATCTTTTGTCATGGAACTTTCCTTTCTACCTCATCCCTGATTTCAAAACATTATTTATTTTGATAGTTGATTCGTTCTCCTTGAATTACTGGATAACAAATCATTTTATCACTATCCAGATTTTCTACATGCATATCTACTGCACTGATCTGATGGTTTTCATAAGTATTGTAATAATACCATCCTTATGGCAGACCGTGGTTACGAAAGTTTTAATACCTTTGCACACCTGATCCGGAAGGGAATGTATTTCGTTATCCGCATGAAAGCGTTCCCGGTAATGCTTGTTCATCTTTTTCGGCGAGCCGGTATAGGTGAGCAGCCACTGCTTGCCCTTTCGGAGGCGTGCTTCCTTTCGCTCAATCTTTGTCATTTTCTTTGCCATTTGCGGAATCTCCTGGATTTTTTGCTGATGACTTTGGTTTGCGCTTCTTCGGTGCCGTCAGCTCATAGCTCAAAGAAAGCAGGTCTTTGATGGCATCATCCAGTTCTGGTTTGCCAAGCTGAATACTGAGCCATTTTTCCTTGTTCATGTGATAGGCCGGAAAATAGCCGTCCTGCCCACGAAGAGAGCCGATCAGCAGCGGATCACTTTTCACATTAAGGACATCAACGATACCTGCTTCCGGCAGTCCCAACTTATCAGCAGATACTTCCAGAACTACACCATACCATTTATTATTGTCATTGTGCCGCAACACCGCATTCCAGTCATGCCAGGGGTATTCCGGCTCTGTGCCGTACTGCTGGCGTATCCATATAAATAATTCTTGTCGCGTCATCTCTTATAACAGCTCACTTGCATCTTAAATTTTCTCTACAAACGCGTTTACATACAAGTCCGTCATATTTTCGTTCAATATATTATTCCGAATACTTCTTGAAATTCTCTGCTTGTTCCAAAACCTCTTTGTAAACATCATCAATGGTTACCGGAGGATAATCAAACTCATCCAGAAGCAAAATCAGGTCAACTTGCAAATTTGCCTTAATATCATCACGGGTAGACCAGTCAGTGTACTTAGCTTTATCATCGACAATGACCTTAATCCTTTTCGACAATTCGATCATCTTATCGTCCGGGTACTCGAACTCGTACTTCTTAGCAACCGCCTTGAGGATGTCATAGAATGCTTTTTCTTCATAGTCAATTCCCATGCCCTTGAAGGAATCTTTTTCCTTTTTAAGTTCTTCAAGGAGCTTCGCAAGCTGCTCTGCCACATCGTCAAGGACTTCGTTAGCGAAAGCTTCATCACGACGGCGATTATTGTACTCATCAACAACCCGCTTGAGGCGGTCCGAGAACTCCATGCCCATAATGCGGTTGACTTTTTTATACTCATCAATCGCTTGAGAAAGAAGCCTCTGCAATACCTTAATTTTCGTGTTTGGAAGCTGGATTGCATTGATCTTATCCAGATACTCATCGCTGAAAATATCAACTGAGATATGCTTTCCGGTTTCAAACAGCTCCTCTATACCATCAGATTGAATTGCCCCCTCAAGAAGTTCACGGACGCGGGCATTCATTTGTGAAATGTCGGGGGCATCACCCTTAGTGAGTTTGAAAAGAATAGAACGCACAGCACAATAGAAGTGCAGATAGTCCTTCTCTCTATCGGAAATTGCATCGCTGGAACTGCATAGATTGAACGCTTGCTTCATACGCTTGACAGCAGCCATAAAGCGAGTTTCCAAATCTTCCGTAAGCTGGACATACTCAACAGCACGGTTGAGGCAAGCAAGCTGCTCTTTCGGTGAGCCGTTGAAGTAATCCGTACTATTGAAGTTGCGGAACATCTGAGCCAAGACATCGAGCTGGTCTTTAACAATCGTGATAGACTGCTCGACGCCTTCAAACTCATCGCTCTCAAGTTGGTGTATTTCTTGAGGGCGAGATTCATGTTTTTCTTAATGCCGATGTAGTCCACGATCAAGCCCTTGTCCTTGCCGGTATAGACGCGGTTGACACGGGAAATTGTCTGAATAAGGGTATGCTGCTGGATTGGCTTGTCGATGTAAATTGTGTCAAGTGCCGGTACATCAAAGCCAGTCAGCCACATATCAACGACAATTGCAATTTTGAAGTTTGATTTAACGTTCTTAAACTGACGGTCAAACTCCTTGCGATCATCTTTCGTTCCCAGCATTTCATAAAGCTCAGCTCATCATCTTTATTTCGCGTCATGATGAGCTTGATCTTCTCGATGGGTTTGAGTTCCTTTTTCTCTTTTTCCGTCAGTTGAACCCCGTCAGGGCAAACCTTTTTCTCTGCCCATTCCGGTCTCATTCCAACTATAATCTGATAAAAAGCGTATGCAATCTTGCGATTAGAGCAGACAAACATTGCTTTTCCTGCGACCGTAGCTCCTTCGGCAACGCGGGTCTCATAGTGGTTAATGAAGTCCTCCGCAACTGCGTGAAGTCGGTCAGGATCACCGATGATCGCATCAATATGAGCAACCGCCTTCTGGCTTTCCTCAATCTGATGCTCATTTGCGCCTTCAACAGCACAGCGGTCATAATAATCTTCAATTTCCCGAACCTTTGCCTGATCAAGAGTGACCCGTGCAGCGCGTCCGTCGTAGACAAGGTTGACTGTGATACCGTCTTTAACCGCCTCTGTCATTGTGTAGGCATCGACAACCGGACCGAAGACTTCAATCGTGCCATCTACGGGCGTGCCGGTGAAACCGACATAGGTTGCATTAGGTAGAGAGTCATGTAGGTATTTCGCAAACCCATAGGTTCGCTCTACACCTTCAGCAGTGACCTTGACTTTCTGATCGAGGTTTATCTGACTACGGTGTGCTTCATCGGATATGCAGATCACATTCGCTCTATCCGTCAGAAGCTCCAAGTCCTCGGTGAACTTTTGGATGGTGGTCATGTACACCCCACCGCTTGTCCTGCCTTGAAGTTCCTGACGTAGCTTTTCGCGGGAATCAATGCTCACAACGGTTTCGTCACCAATGTACTTTTTGGATGCTACAAACTGCTTTGAGAGCTGGTCATCCAAATCAGTTCGGTCGGTAATAATCAGGATTGTAGGGCTATGGAAGAAGGTACTCTTCATAAGCATTCTGGTGAGGAAGAGCATGGTGTAGCTTTTTCCGCAGCCTGTCGCACCAAAGTAAGTGCCGCCCTTGCGTCCCCCTCCGGTCTGAGATGTGCCTTGATATTCTCAAACAGCTTGACCGCAGCAAAATACTGAGGATATCGGCAAACAATCTTAAGATCTTTATCTGAGCTATCAGGGAAATAGACAAAATCCTTGATGACTGCCAAAAGCCGTTCTTTGCGGAACAGTCCGCTCACCATAGTTACAAGGGAATTGATGCCGTCCAATTCCTTATCGTCAGCTTCAATCTTTCTCCACGCATAGAAGAAGTCATACGGGGAGAAGAAGGAACCGTATTTATTATTTGCACCATCGCTTATGACGATGAAGGCGTTATACTTGAAGAGTTCAGGAATATCACGGCGATAACGCACGGTAAGCTGAGTATAGGCGTCCATGATCGTTGTTTTTTCTTTGACTGCGCTCTTGAACTCAAGCACAACAACTGGAATGCCGTTGATGAATACAATCCCGTCCGGTATGCGTAGCTGGTTGTTGATGCCTTCAATTTCAAATTGGTTGACGATCTTGAACACATTTTTCTCTGGCTCATCAAAGTCAATCAACTCAATGTAAAGGTCTTTCTTTGTGTGATCTTCGCGGTTGAAGATGAAGCCGTCACAAACCATTTTGCAGACTGCTTTGTTTGCTTCGTAGATCGTGCCGGAAATAGACCTCAGGCGAAGGATAATGCTATCAACCTCGCTTGCGGTAAGACCCTCTGCGGCATACCTGTTCAGGAGGTATTTCCGCAGATCGTCGATAAGCAGAACCTCAGAGCGTTCGCGGTGAATCTGCTCACCATTCAAATAGATATAACCTTCATCCTGAAACAACTCCATGATGGACATTTCAAGAGAATGCTCATTGAAGTTCGCCATTATCATTTCCCCCTAACTGTCTTCGCATTTCTTCTTCAAATGCTTTTTCGCTTTGCTGGAAGTCGTATTCCCGATACTTCAATCCTAAGCGTGTCAGCATGAGTGTTCCTTCCCAGTCATCTATATTTGAGTATTGCTTTGCGCGGTTTACATCTGTGAGAATACCAAGAATCAAGCCCGTACAATCAAGCGCAAAGTCTATCATTTCCTGACGTCCGGATAGGAAATAGGGTAACGATCCGGAAGGTTCTCACTGTTCACGATGCGCTGCTCATCGTTGTGGGCATAGAGTTTGTTTCTCTGCATTCGGATGTTATCTCTCTTTTTGCTCAGTCCGTTGAAACGTTTCTGATATAGATCCAAAAACTCCGGGAAAGTTAAATCCACCCGAACAGGAACATTGTCCGCATCAGGAATATCAAACGCTGCAAAGAGTTTTCTATCTGCCTCAACCCGGTTCTTAAAGAAGCATTCCTCTTGTGGCTTGAGTTGGTGCTGATATGGGACCGGGTAGGAAAAGGTTGTTCCGTCATGATCCACCGTCAAAGTTTCTCTGTACTTTGGGAAAAGGTCTTGGTTTTCCTCGCATTTAGCAAGGAGGGTCCCAATGGACACGACACCATTCGAGCTATCATACAGTTTGGCAATCTCCATGAAACAGGCTTTCATCAGGGCATCATAGACTGTATGGTAGAATGCTGGCGAAACCTTCATCTCTTCGGCATAATTATGTTGGTTCTTCCGATACTGCTGCATGATCAGGTAGTAGGCTTTTGCGTCGAAAGCTCCCTGGTGAAGTTCTTCGGCAATTCTGATCAATGTTTCCTTGTCCATTTTCGTCCCTCCCTTCGTAGGAAAATGATAATTTAATAGACATCACTGATACAATTTTCTTCAAGGTGTTCTTAGAAAATAATCCGGCTGCCACAATATCTTTCACGGATATTGTACAACTTATGGGTGGTGGAACTCCTAAGACAGATGAAGATAGTTTTTGGAACGGTAACATTCTTTTCTTTACGCCTAAAGATATTTCACATTCTCCATTTTGTATTGGTACCGAAAAGCATTTGACCAATGAGGGGTTAAACAACTGCTCAAGTCGATTATATCCACCATATACAACATTCGTTACCTGTCGTGGAACTGTCGGTAATTTAGCTTTAGCAGGTGTACCTATGGCGATGAATCAATCGTGTTATGCTTTGAAGGGAAAGAATGACTTCCCAGCTTTATTCGTATTCTCTTTTACCCGATATGTAATAGCAACAATGAAGAAAAAAGCATCGGGAGCTGTTTTTAGTGCATTGGTAACACGAGATTTTGAAATGGAAAAAGTATTTGAACCTAATTTGAAAGACGCAATTCTATTTGAAAAGCGCGTAAAACCTCTTTTTACTCAAATTCTTGCAAATACCAATGAAATACAACAGCTTCTTGACTTGCAAAATGCTTTATTGACTCTGTTATCAAGCCGCTAAATTATCATTTATCTTCCGCTTGAGTTCAATCCGATCCGTGATCGTATTGTATGCCGTCACAATGCCACGCTGTTTCTCGATAGATGGGACAGGCAGTTCAACCTTACAGAGTTCGTCCCAATCAAAGATTTCTCTGACGCTCCCGTGAGACATATATCTTGTATAGCGGTCAAACTCCGGTCGGCTAAACCAAAGCATCAAATATTCAGGGTCAAGTCGCTCGTTATCAGTGACCTCAAACACGGTATATGAGCTTGAAATGATGCAGTCCTTATCTCTCAGAAGCGCAATCGAAATTTTTTCTCCATTCCGAGATGTAACCGGACCATACGCGAACTGACCGGTACGAACAATTTTGTAGTTCGACAAGTCTGTTCCGACAATATTGGCAATAGACGGAATGAATTGCTTGCTGATGCTAACACCAAGCAAGTAATCGACTTTCAGCTCTTTGTTCCGCTCGTCAACGGGTTGAATAAAGTCTCCAAGCAGTCTATATCTTTCTTTCATCGTGACACCTCACCCTATGTATTTTCTGTGTGCCAGCTTGACGTTTTGCTGTTTGACCATAGCGTAGTGCATGGTCGTGTCGATTTTCTGATGCCCTAAGAGCTGCTGGACTTGCTCTATGGGCATCCCTTTATCTATGGCAGACGTTGCCAGTGTTCTTCGGAACTTATGTGGATGGACACGAGGTAGATTCAGCTTTTCCCCAGTTCTCGAAGCCGTCTTTCTACGCCGCCAATCTGCAAACGGTCATGCGGTGCGGTCAGCGAGACAAACAACGCTGAACAGGTGTCTGTGCGGCTTTCCAGATAGTTTTGGAGATGGATTTTTGTCCTGGCATCGAAATAGACGATCCGTTCTTTGCTCCCTTTTCCGAAAACAACGCACTCTCGCTCATTGAAGTTGATGTCATCGCGGTTGAGGGCAACCATCTCACCAACACGCATTCCGGAGGATGCGAGAAGGTCAATCATAGCGAGATCGCGGACATTGCAGCAGTTGTCCCGCATGATTTCCAATGCCTCATCGGTGTAGGTTTCCTTGATCACCTTTGCCGTTTTTACTTTGTGAATCCGGCGCACCGGGCTTTTCACGATGTAGTCCTCATCTTCAAGCCACGAAAAGTAGCTGGACAGGATGCGACGGATATTATCTATCGTGACCTTGCTTGATTTCCGTCTTGTCTGATACTCTGTCAGGTACTTTCGCAAGTCCTCAGTTACGATCTCTTGTGGTTCTTTGTCAATGCCGGATAGCATTGACACAATGGTCTGACGGTAATAGCTCAAGGTTTTTTCTGAGCAGCCTTCAATGCGTTTTGCGTTGATGAAACAGGCAACCGTATCAACCTTTGCACTGTCTACCATACCTGCGCTGCGGCTCAACTCTACGCCACTCAACACCCCTTCAAGGACGCCTTGAAGCTGTTTTAATTGTGCGTTGTTCAGAAACGGAAGCATCTGACGCTGCACTTCTTGAATTAGTTGTTCTTTCATTGTCGTGTCTCCTTTGAATATTCTCAGAGAACGACTTTTCAGTGGCAGTTCTTAGGGTAAAACTCTCGCCACTGGTGAGAGTATTTCAATTTCTAATAGCCCATGTCCTTTAATATCTTATCAATTTCGGCAAACTCTGCCGGACTACTTGGTGTCCAGTCAGAGGAATTGCAATATCTACAATACATCGCCTTTTTATCTCTCAGGCGGTGGCAGTATGGACATTGAACAGAATCGTCTTCAAAGTCGGTTTTCCGCGTTCTGTGAGTACACACTGAGCAGTAAATTGTGTCTCCCTCATCCAGAGGGTAGCAGGATTATCATTCCCGCAGTTGGTACATTTCATTGTGGTCATTCCTCCTGTAAATGATAATTTAATAGACATCACTGATACAATTTTCTTCAAGGTGTTCTTAGAAAATAATCCGGCTGCCACAATATCTTTCACGGATATTGTACAACTTATGGGTGGTGGAACTCCTAAGACAGATGAAGATAGTTTTTGGAACGGTAACATTCTTTTCTTTACGCCTAAAGATATTTCACATTCTCCATTTTGTATTGGTACCGAAAAGCATTTGACCAATGAGGGGTTAAACAACTGCTCAAGTCGATTATATCCACCATATACAACATTCGTTACCTGTCGTGGAACTGTCGGTAATTTAGCTTTAGCAGGTGTACCTATGGCGATGAATCAATCGTGTTATGCTTTGAAGGGAAAGAATGACTTCCCAGCTTTATTCGTATTCTCTTTTACCCGATATGTAATAGCAACAATGAAGAAAAAAGCATCGGGAGCTGTTTTTAGTGCATTGGTAACACGAGATTTTGAAATGGAAAAAGTATTTGAACCTAATTTGAAAGACGCAATTCTATTTGAAAAGCGCGTAAAACCTCTTTTTACTCAAATTCTTGCAAATACCAATGAAATACAACAGCTTCTTGACTTGCAAAATGCTTTATTGACTCTGTTATCAAGCCGCTAAATTATCATTTTCCGCTCTCTTCAAAGCAATGCGGTCGGTAATTGCACGGTAGGACTCGACGATCTCACATTGTCTCGCATAGGAGGGAACAGGGAGCTTTATACGGCAAAGATCTTCCCATGTAATTCCGCCTCGAACACTGCCGTCCGTCATGAACCAGCACTCACGGTCAAACTCCGGTCTACGAAACCACATCATCAAATACTCTTCATTTAAGACATCGCGGTCAATAATCTCAAACATGAAATACGCCGGAGAAACTATTGCGGGGCTGTCTTTCTCATAGAGCGCAATCGGAAGACGTTCATCGCGCCCAACGTGCATTGGGTTACAGGCAAACAATCCCTTGCTGATTAGCTTATACCGGCTCAAATCTGTGCCAATTACATTTGCGACGGAAGGCATAAACTCTTTGTCGATGCTTATGCCAAGAACAGTGCTGGTGACTTCCTCAGAGTTCCGATAATCAACAAGCTGAATATGTTTACCAATGGGTTCATAATTCAATTTCATAGCCCAGCTCCTTAAACACGGTCAACAGGTCAGCCTTCGACTTCTCTTCTGCAACAAGCAGATCACGAAGCTCATTTTGCAGTGTCTTCATTTTCGTATCAAAGTCGATGTTCTCATCACGGTTTACAAACTCGATGTAACGGCTCGGAACAAGGGTAAAGCCTTTTCTGCAACCTCATCGAAGGATGCGCTGTAACAAAATTCAGGCACATTCTGATAAGTTTCTTCATAACCTTCCTGCTGCCATGCGTGGTAGACGCTCGTGACCTTCGCACGGTCTTCTTCTGTCAGTTCAATGTACTTCTTTTCATAGGGGCTTCCCATTTGCCGCAAGTCCATGAAAAGGATCTCACGCTCACGGTTACGGAAGCGTTTTACCTCACCGTTTTCTTCAACCACACGAGCCTTTTTATTCTTATTCAGAATCCAAAGCGTGACGCTGATGTCGGTGGTATAGAAGAGGTTGCGGGGAAGGATGATGATTGCTTCGACGAGATTGTTCTCGATGAGCTGACGGCGGATTTTTAACTCTGTACCGTCGTCAGATAGTGCGCCGTTTGCAAGCAGGAAACCGGCAACGCCGTTCTGAGAGAGCTTTGAAACGATATTCAGAATCCAGCCATAGTTCGCGTTACTCGTGGGCGGAACTTCATAGCCGTCCCAGCGCGGATCATCAGTCAGCTCATTATCACCACGCCATTCTTTCTGGTTAAAAGGCGGGTTTGCCATAATGTAATCTGCCTTGAGGTCCTTGTGCTGGTCATTGGTGAATGTGTTCGCTGCCATTTCTCCAAGGTTTGCAGAGATGCCGCGGATAGCCAGATTCATTTTGCACAGCTTATACGTTGTGTTTGTATACTCCTGACCGTAGATAGAGACCTTCTTCTTGTTGCCGTGATGTGCCTCCACGAACTTCATTGACTGCACAAACATACCGCCAGAACCGCAGCAAGGGTCATAGAGAATGCCATCATATGGTTCAATCATTTCTGCAATCAAATTGACAATGCACTTCGGCGTATAGAACTCGCCCTTGCCTTTGCCTTCCGCAAGTGCAAACTTGCTCAGGAAGTATTCGTAAACTCGCCCGATAATGTCATTCTCTTTATCGCCCGTGTTGATCTTATCAATCTCGTCCAGCAGTGATGCCAGCTTTGCTGTGTCGATGTGAAGACGTGAGTAGTAGTTGTCCGGCAGTGCGCCTTTCAGTGCGGGATTCGCTTTCTCAATCGTATAGAGGGCGGTGTCAATTTTTAACGCAATGTCATCCTGTTTCGCATTCTCCATGATAAAAGACCAACGGCTGATCTCAGGCAGGAAGAACACGTTGTCCTTCGTATAGAAGGCAACATTGTCAACAAACTTCTCACCGTATTTTTCAGAAATAGCTTTCCTTTGTGCCTCAAACTTATCACTGGCAAACTTCAAGAAGAAAAGACTGAGAACGACGTGTTTGTATTCTGCTGGCTCAACAGAACCACGGAGTTATCTGCGGACTTCCACAGAGCTTCCTCCATAGAAATTTCTTTCTTAGGTTTAGATGCAGCTCGCGCCATATTGATTTCTCCAATTCATTTTAATATATCTCGCATTCATATACACTACTTTGTAAATATCAGTTTTTGAGGTTTTTGCATAATAATCCAGTTAATATTATAGACTTATCAGCGAACAAAGTCAATTTAGAACCACTCTTCTGCAAGCAGGGCTTTCGTGACACGAAAGCAATTTTCTGCTTGTTGGGGAATCTCCCCAATCCCCATAGAACGCTGCCTGCGGCATCGGGCTGCGCATCCGTTCCGGATGCTTTAACGGCAGTTCCTGCCAAAGAAAAAAGCCCGGTGCAGAATGAGCATTACGCCCACACTGCACCGGACATTCCATCATCGACTGCTTTGTCTATTTTCTTCTTCCTGCCGAACTTCCTGCTCATGCAACTGCTCTTTTTTCTGCTCATCCTCTTTCAGGATTTCTTGCACAATCTTCTGAGCCACAAGCCAATCCTGCATTTCCGATTTGGTCTTGCGGTACTCTGCATAGGAGCTTTTCTTTCGTTCCAGAAGCATCGCATACTCTGCGTTCAGCTCGCTGATGCGCGGGAGCTTTTTGTCAGAACCGTTCTCTTTCTTATAGGCATCAAACGCCTTTTCGCTGCGCTGCGTAAGGCCAGCGTATCCCGATGGGCTTCATAGAACTCCCGATTGTAGCCGGATGCCTTATACGCAGCGAAAATATCTTTTGTCTTGGCATAATTGATTAGATGCTTCCGCAACACTGACACTTCCGACATCCGTGCCTCATCTGCCTTTACAGATTCCAGCAACGCATCACATTTTTCAGAAATTCCATCTGCCTTTTCTTTCAGTTCTGCATAACTCTTGATTCCATGCTCCTCCATGAACATCATAGCTTTTGCCATTTGCTTCAGATTAAAGACTTTCGCCCAGCGCGCATACCCTGCGCCTTTGCCCGCCTGCATTTTGGCACGGATATCAATAAGGAACGACAACTCCGCCTTCTGATGTACCTGCGCCGACCGTGCGCTTGTGCGGTTTTTCTCTGCAAATTTACTTTTATGAACCGCGTTCCCGGCAATCACTTCGCAGAGTTCTTCAACCGAATATCCTTTGCCAAGAGAGCGGAAACGAGCAAATCTGGCGTGGCCTTTCCCCCGCAGCAGGCTGTTTTCCATCTTTATACTCGTACCCTGCTTCCTGCAAAATTTCAATCAGTTCCCGGAAGTCTTTTGGTTTTCTTGCCAATGCTGCATCAATGGCCTCGCAGATTTCATCCCGCTGCGATTTTTTCTCCGGGTATTCCGTTCTCTTCTTCCGCTCTGCATAGGGCTTCCGGATAATGACCGACAACTGGTGTTCCAGACAGACGATATCACTGAGCCTCGCCAGCGCAAGTCCGGACAGATGAAAATCGCGAAATTTTCTGGTGCAATCTAATGTAGTCGAATTAAAAATAATGTGATTATGAATGTGCGCACGATCAACATGGGTAGCCACGATAAAGGCATGTTTTCCCTTAGTAAAGCGCATGGCCGTCTCATATCCAACCTTGTTCGCTTCCTCCGGCGTAATTTCTCCGGGCTTAAAGGATTGTCGAATCTGATATGCAATCACATCGTGTGCCTGGGTTCTTCCCGTGATATGCTCATACTGCCGTTTGGAAAGCAGGAATTCTTCATCACAGGTCTTTGCATCACAGGCATACGCGCTGATATATTTTCCATCTTCCGTCTTTGCTGCATTCTCAGAATAATCAGTACGGTCAGCCAGACACTGCGCTACCGTCTTTCCTTTATTGATATGCAGCGCAATTAGTCTTGTAGCCGCCATTTTCATATTCCTCCATCTAAAAAGAGCTACCCGAAGGCAGCTCTTACCAATCTACTATTCTCATTTTAACATCCGTTCCCGGTCATAAGCTCCCTGCAAATAAACGGCCTGCTTGATGATTTCTTCCATATCGAAATAGACACACATAATGCTTTCGTACAGCTTCCACACATTAGATTCGCTGCCGCCCACCATTTCCATCAGCTGGTCTTCCATCTTCGATTGCTCAGACTGTTTTTCCTGATAAGCAGTCTCTTCCACAAAATGATTCTCTCCATCTGTTTCCTCGTACCGTAAATCATAATAATCTTTCATAAACTGAATATCCATCGAATCCCTCCTGAACTCAAATTGTCAAAACATCCTCTACACACTCGCACAGCCGTTCCATCAGTTCCATGATGCCGCCCGCACCAACCGCAGTTGCGAACAGCCCCATCTCAATCAGGGTCAGCAGGAACACATCCGTCCAGCTCGCCCGAACCACCGAATAGATGCCGCAGCCAAGAACGAACAGCATGACCGGCGAAAGCACCCACAGGGATAGCTGCATCAGCAGATTCCAGATAAAGCATAGAAATCGCAGCAGAAATGCAACCGGCAGCAACAGGATTTTCAGCATCAGCTTCAACAAAACTTACGATCTTCATGGATTCACCTCTTCGTTTTTCTTTTCATCTTCATTTTATCGTACCCGCTTGTCAAACACCACGATGTCAACAGGAAGACCTGCAAAAAATATGTAATGACACAGACTGTTTCATCTGTGCCATGTGCAATAGAAATTCCGCACGTTTGCGCCGTCAGCGAATACCAGAAAGCCTCTTCAGGATCAGCTTCTGCATCTCCCAGAGTTCATCCAGCCGTCTCTGCAAATCCCGGATATCCTCCGCATAGATGCTTCCAGATTCATTGGCGCGTTTTGCGTACTGATTCAGGTTGTTGCTGCATCGGCGAAGAAGGATGGATACCTGCGCCACATCCGACAAATCAAGATTTACGCAGTACCCGTCCATCGCCATCTTTCTCATATAGGCACCGGTATTCCGAATACCCAATTCCTTCTGCTTTTCACGAATCCTCGCCAGCTCTTCCGGGTTCACCCGGACATTGATCCAGTGTTCCCGAACACTCATAGTGCCACCTCCTCATCCCGATGTGTCATCGGCGGAATGCGACCAGCACGGTCACGCAGCTCTGCCAGGACAGACGGCTTTTCTGTTGTATTCTCACGGTCAGGATCATCATTTCCACGGTCATCCATATTCAGCAGTGCGTCCAGTTCTGCCAGTCTTGCACTCTTCTCTGCCAGTTCTGCCTCCTGGGGAAACGTTTTTCCAAGCTCGGCCTGCGCAGCTTCCTGCTGGCTCCTAAGATTGTCCAGCTGCTGTTCCGCCTTCTCCAGCCTTGCAGGAATCCCGGCAAGAGCATTGTCCAGACGCTGGATATTGCCCGCAGCACTGGTGCCGATGGGCACCCGGTGGGTCATCTCGCCTTTCAGCAGCACCTGATACTCTTTCTGGAAGCTGTCAAACGTCAGCTCCATCTTGAAACCACGGTAGCTGCCAAGCGGCACCGGCTCCAGACTCTGATTGGCTTTACAGACCGCAAGAATTGCTTCACCGGCCTCGGCTTTTTCAGTAAATTGTGTGCCATTCACCTCCATACCGCAGAACCCCTCTTCCGGCAGCGGATGTGCCGCCACCGTCCGAATATCCGACTGAAAGCCCTTGATGAACCCCTGCGTTTTCTCAATCTCCGCAGGGAAATATTTCATCAATTTATCTTCCAATCGGTACTGCTGGCTCTGATGATCCGCCTTCAATACTTTCAGCCTTGCAACATCTACATCCAAGTCCATTTTCTCCTTGATTTGCGGGTCTCCGGCACAAAGTGCCTTGATCTCTGCATAGGAAAGAGCCTGCTCATCTACATCATCACAGGAACGTACCGGAGATTTGCTGGTCATGATCTGGCTGATAAATTTCTGCTTATTCTCCAGTGTCTGATAGAGGTAGGCATCAAAAGTTCCTTCCGTCACATACTGATAAACCTGCACTTCTTTGTTTCGGTTTCCCTGACGATGATACGACCATTTCGCTGGGTCATGTCCGCAGGCCGCCAGCCCACATCCAGATGATGCACGGCCACCAGCCTGTCCTGCACGTTCGTGCCTGCACCCATCTTCTGTGTCGAACCTAACAATACCCGTACCTGTCCGGTACGCACTTTGGCAAACAAATCTTTCTTTTTTGCTCGGTATCAGCATCATGGATAAATGCGATTTCTTCCTCCGGTACACCTGACTGGATGAGTTTGGCGCGGATATCCTCATAGACATTGAAGGTTCCATCGTTCTTCGGCGTGCTGAGGTCGCAGAACAGCAGCTGGGTCAGCTTGTCCGACTGTCCTTCCTCATAAATACGAAGCACATTCCGCACACAGGCGTTGAGCTTGCTGTTGGGGTCATCCGGCAGGAGTGGATTCATCAGCCGCTGATCCAGCCCCAGCTTTCTGCCATCCGATGTGATTTTCAGCATATTATCGACCGATGGGTCTACCACACCGGAATGCACAGCCGCCGCCCGTTCCGAAAGCTCCACTACCATCGCCTGCTGATGCTCCGAAGGCTGCACCACCACGGTTTCAAACTTTGCCTCCGGCACCGGCAGATGCAGCTGATCGGAAGTCTTGATATCCGCCACTTCCTTGAACATGTTCATCAGCTCCGGCAGGTTGAAGAATTTTGCAAATCTCGTTCTTGCCCGGTATCCGGTTCCCTCCGGTGCCAGCTCAATGGCTGTGGTGGTCTCACCAAAGGTAGAAGCCCAGCTGTCGAAATGGGTCAGCCCTTTCTGCTGCAATGTGCCGTATTGGAGATACCGCATCATGGTATAAAGCTCCGTCATGCTGTTGCTGACCGGGGTGCCGGTCGCGAAAATGATGCCGCGCCCGCCTGTCAACTCGTCCATATACTGGCACTTCATAAACATATCCGAAGATTTCTGCGCTTCCGAAGTGGACAAGCCTGCGACATTGCGCATTTTTGTGTAGAGGAACAGGTTCTTGAACGCGTGTGCCTCGTCTACGAACAGTCGATCTACGCCCAGCTGCTCAAAGGTAATCACATCGTCCTTACGGTCGGTTGCCCGGAGTTTCTCTAATCTCGCCTCCAATCCTTTCCGGGTCTTTCCATCTGTTTAATAGAAAACGTTCGCCATTCTGGGATTTCATCTCAGCAATGGCGTTTTCGATTTCATCAATCTGGCAGTCAAAATCCGCTCCTGCCGTTCTGCGGACACCGGAATTTTCTCAAACTGGGAATGCCCGATAATGACTGCATCGTAATCACCCGTAGCAATTCGTGCGCAGAACTTTTTTCTGCGGGCAGTCTCAAAGTCCTTTTTGCTTGCCACCAGCAATTTTGCACTCGGATACAGGCGCAGGAACTCGTTTGCCCACTGAAGGGTCAAATGATTTGGAACGACAAACATGGATTTCTGGCACAGTCCCAGCCATTTTGCCTCCATAGCAGAAGCTGCCATCTCGAAGGTCTTGCCAGCACCTACTCGTGGGCCAGCAGCGTATTGCCTCCGTACAGCACATGAGCAATGGCATTCTGCTGATGTTCCCGCAGCCGGATTTCCGGATTCATGCCGCCAAAGCGGATATGGGAACCATCGTACTCACGGGGACGGGTACTGTTGAACAGCTCGTTATACTTTTCCACAAGTTCCGCACGGCGATAAGGGTCTTTCCACACCCAGTTCTGGAACGCATCCTTAATGGCCTGCTGTTTCTGCTGGGCGAGGGTGGTCTCCTTTTTATTCAGAACCGCTTCTGCTTGCCGTCTGCATCCTCCACGGTATCGTAGATACGGATGTCCCGCAGATTCAGCGTATCCTCCAGAATCCGGTAGGCGTTGGCTCTGCTGGTGCCGTAGGTCATATAGCATGGACATCATTCCGGCTCGGTGTACTCTTACCGGTGATCTGCCACTCTGCCGTCATGGGCGAGAATTTCACTTCGATGTTCCGGCGCAGATAAAACGGCGGTTCAAAGGTTTCTTCCATGAACTGCTGGATATAACCCCGATTGACCCATGTGGCACCAAGGCGCACATCAATCTCTGAAGCGTCCAGGTCTTTCGGCTGCGCCTTTCTCAGATATTCCGTATTTACCGTAAAGGCAGGGTCAGAGGCCGCAGCCAGTTCTGCCACTCGGAGCTTTTCCCGAACATTGCCGGACAGATATTCATCAGCTGTCACCCAGCCGGTTTCCTCGCCGCCCTGCGTCATCGGGTCTTTGAAAATGACACCATGCAGTTCCTGCTGGATTTTTTCATATTCCCCCGGCGTTCCTAAAAGCTCCGACATATAGGGCAAATCCACTCCGCCGCGCTCTCCGATAGAGATTGCCAGAGCTTCAGCCGGAGTATCTACGCTGGTAACAGCCCGTTCCGGTCGAATCGTCCGTTTGGTGAACATATCCGCCTTGGATTCCAGCCTGCCGTTTTCGTCTACGTTTTCCAGAGAGCAAAGCAGATAATAAGACGAATCTTCCGAAAAAGCCTGTGCATTTGCACGGGAATTGATAAGTCCATACTGATCGGCGAATCGGTCATAGGCCACATTCAGTTCCCGCTGTTTCTGGGCAATCGCGTCCTCCGGATAATCGTTCAGCTGATAGTCGATCAATTCCTGCACAATGGTACGAAGTTCCACCATACCCTTGATCCTGCCGGTGGCTGTCGCAGAAAGGTCAGCTTTCCGCATGATGCTGTTCTCACGGAAGTAAACATCCCCATCTACCACCGCATAGGAGAAGTTCTTTACATTTGGGTCTGCCGAAATGGTTTCGCCCTGCAAGGACAGCTCTTCCTCCGGTGCCAGCTCCTGCGCTTCATAATGACCACCGATGTGCTGCACAGCCTCATGCAGCTGGTCTCCAAGATCTGCATCCGGAATCGGAATGACCGTACATTCTTCCTTGCCGTATTGGGTGCTTTCCGTTGTAATCTCACCCAGCACCATTTCCGGGTGGTCAACAAAGTAGCTGTTGAGGGTAATACCTCCGATGTCAGCCCCAGATGCACCCAATCCGGTTCGATATCAATGGGATGGTCTCTCTTTTGCAGGAAAATGATATCCGAAACCACATCTGTACCGGCATTGGCGCGGAATGCGTTGTTGGGAAGTCGAATGGCTCCCAGCAGTTCTGCCCGCTGTGCCAGATACTTTCGCGCGTCCGGATTCTTGGAATCATCGTATAGCGGCTGGTAACAAAGGCCACAATACCACCGGGACGAACCTGATCCAATGCCTTGCAAAGAAATAGTTGTGGATAGAAAATCCGAGTTTATCATAGGCTTATCGCTGACACGGTAGTTGCCAAAGGGCACATTGCCCACGGCCAGATCATAGAAGTCGCGCCGGTCGGTGGTTTCAAAGCCTGCCACCTTGATTTCTGCCTGCGGATACAGCTTCTGCGCAATACGCCCGGTGATGGAATCCAGTTCCACACCATACAGTCTGCTTCCCAGCATGGAATCCGGCAGCATACCGAAGAAGTTACCGACACCCATCGACGGTTCCAAAATATTGCCTTTCTCAAATCCCATACCGTCCAATGCTTCATAGATTGCACGGATCACGGTAGGGCTGGTGTAATGCGCATTCAGAGTTGAAGCCCTGGCTGCGGCATATTCTTCTTCCGTAAGAGCTGCTTTCAACTCCTTATATTCGCCTGCCCAGGCAGTTTTCTCTGCGTCAAAGGCATCTGCCAGCCGCCCCAGCCGACATAATTGGCCAGCGTTTCCTGTTCCTCCGGTGTCGCATCTCTGTGCTGATTTTCCAAGGTTTTCAGCGTATAGATGGCATCCATGTTGGCACGGAATTTCTGTTTAGGACTGCCTTCGCCGAGGTGAAAGCTGTTGATGCGATAGTTCTCCGCATGTTTTGCTTCATGCTCTGCCCGGAACGCTTCTTCCTCAGCTGCATTAGGAAATGTTTGAACGGTCCCATCAATCACAGCTGTAATCGGGAGCTGATCCAACGCCTCATCCGACCATACAGTACCTGTATTCTCAATATCTTTTGACGCTGCTTCTTTTCCAGAATTTAGATCAACCACCAGATTGTGCAGGTGAATATTATCCTCGTGCCCCAAAAGTCTTGCCAGATTTTCCTTGCTTTCCGAGCGGAAGATCGGATACACGGAATCCGGGTCCCGAAGCTCCACGTCGAACAGCCCGACTTTTTCAATCGTAAATGCCTTTCCGTCCAGATACAGCGTATCGCCGACACGATAATCCGGCTGCACCGGAGCTGCGGGTTCTGGCTGCACAGTTGCAGGCTCTTTTCAGCCTTCATGTTCCTGCCGCGAATCTCCGGCAACGCCTCTGATGCGCTTACATAATCGGCAAATGTCTGCACTTTTCCGTCCGAATATCCGTAATACTCTTCTTTAACATAATCCCAGATGGCAAACGCATCCTTAGAATCCGGGAAATTATCGCCGGTCATCGTGACTACAAACCGTTCATCCGGTGCATAGCCTGACTCTCTGGCAAGTTCTCTGGCGTGTTCCTGCATTTCCAGCACCAGAGGATCTGCCTTTGCGTGAGCCGGTTCCTGTACTTCTTCGGATTCCACATCCGGGAATGGAATGTCCTGCTGCAAATCCTGCTTGCTCTGCTCAACATAGAGCCAGTCTTTGGCTTCCCGTTCCTGGACTTTTTTAATCAACTGCTGGCGGTAGGTCTCTGCCTCCCATTCGCTGGTAAACTCTTCGCTGACACCATCCGGCTCCACATGAATGCCGTCCTGAATATCATCCCAAACCGCATAGCCATCGTCAGTTTCCATCACGGTAAACCGCTGAGGTGCTGCCAACTCGCTACGGGCATAGATATCCGCAGCCGTATTCAGCATATTATCCACATGCTCATTTCCGGTATCGTAGCGTTCCGGCGGCGTTGGCGGAAATACATGGGCGGCAGTCGGCATAGGAAGCGACGCACCATATTCCTGCTCCAGCTTCCGATACTCTTCCATTTCCAGCGCAGTCAGGTACTGACCATTTTCCACAAGCCGGTCTAACCGCTTATCCACCGCCGACCATGTGAGGCGCACTTCCCGGTCATGGTCATAATTGCGAAGCAGAATGCCTTTTCCGTTATAATCGGCAAAACCGCGACTGCCATCCATAAAGGTATAGCTGTGACCACCGAGACCATATTCCGCTTTCAGGAATGCAGCTCGTTCTTTTGCGTCCCCTTGCTGCTGATACAGCGCATAAATACGAATTTTTCCGCCTTCAAAATTAGAGCCTGTCCGCAGCATCCGGTCGATTTCATCCTCAGAAATTACAAAAGCGGAGGCTTTTCGCTCTCCGCTTCTCTGGCTGCATTCTCTGCCGCCGCATCAATTTTCTGAATCTGCTCTGCTTCGGACTGAAACAGGCTCATAAAGTTCAACTGTTGATAAGTTCCGTCAGAATGACTTCCTCTGCCTGCGCTTTCAGCATGTTCATGTGCTGCACCCAGGCCATCTGGTTCAATTTCTTGTCCGGTGCCGGATTCGCTTTCAGAAGCTCCGCCATCATCTGTTCCATCCGTGCGGTCGCGGTCTCCTGAATCTCCCACAGGTGCGGGTACAGCTTCTCGGTCAGGATCAGGTGATTGTACAGCAGCGTGTTGTTCTCCTGCAGGAATGCTCTGCGCATCCTCCCGTACTTGCCCAGAGCTTCTGTTCCTGCACCGACAACTGGATGTCCGGAATCAGGTAATCGCCGTTCTTCGTGTAATTCAGCTCCATCATAGTTTTGGCTCCTTTCTGCCTGTTTATCTCTTTCATAGGTTCGGATCGTGCGTTCAATTTCCCGGAATATCTGGCTGGACATTTCACTGACCGCAGTTCCCAGCACATTGGCAGCAGCCTGCGTATTAAAATCAAAGATGTCCAGAAAATCCTCGTGTTCAAAATAGTCATCTGCATTGCCCACCGTCCGGGTAAAGACGGAATATGCGATGCTGACAGCGGCAGCTCTCTTAAAGGAAGCTCCGATGTTGAGTTCATCATACCCTTCCAGATAAGAATCTGCAACGATGTCACTGATCTGCCTGCGGTTTTCCTCCCAGTAATCCCTTGCAAGCGTTCTGCTGCTTCCATAATGTGATTTTCCAGAGACCCGGCACCGGCAGGAACATCAAATGCTGCATCCAGTGCCCGAATGATCGGCTGCTCATGCTCCGCATTCATTTTCCAGAGCTGTACCGGGCGGGAATTCTTCCGTTCTCCGGTATCTGCCACATCAAATACATACCGCAGTTTCGGCTGCTCACCGCGCATGTCCAAAAGAGCAATGCCCTTGGAGCCGCGCTTCACATAGCGATTCATCCGGTCATTCCAGAGATCGTACTCTGCACAGGCCGTTGCTTCTGGCCTCTGCTTATAGATCATCAGCTGTTCCGCAAAGGGATACTTATAAAGCCGTGCGGATGTGGTCAGAAACGCTGTCCACTGCTCTTTGCTTCCAGTGATCTGTGCCGCAGCTTCCTGCGCCATCTGCATATAATAAGCCGTTTTCGTCATCATCTGTCTTTTTCCTCCTCTCCCTTATTCGTCCGGATACAAATCCAGTGCCTCATATTCTGCATCTGTCATCTCAGCCAGTTTCGCAAGCAGCGAGGCCGTCCACCTACGCAGGTTTCTATCTCTGCCCGTCAGACTTTTCTGCATCGTCTGAAGCTCTGCAATCAGCCCGTCCGTGTGCCAGGGCTGTAAAGCATCATGAGCATCCACTCGTCATCCGTAAAACGCATTTACAACTCCTTTTCTTCGCAGCACCTGCGAGGCGGTGCAGGCGGCACCGCCTCCTGCTTTTCCTTCAGCTGATCCAGAACCGATGCTCTCTCCGCCGGTTCTTCCTTCTTTCCGTTATTGATTACGCCGTCAATCATGCCGTAATCGTCTTCCATTGCCATTTCTGCGGCTTTCAGGTAATTCTCCGGTTTCAAAAATCCGGGCAGTTCCTGGAAGCCGATGGAATCCACATAGTGACAGCTTACAACACCATTCTGCCGTAAAGCCACGATGTCAGACACAGAAAGACTATGCCCAGTAAAATCATCAGGGCGGGAAACATTGAATTTCGCATACAGTTCCTCCAACATCGTATTCTGATCCTTGTAGGGAAGAAGCGGAGCCGTATACACCACCTCATAATGGTCAATATCCGGTTCCAGCCCCATCCGTTCCCGTTCGCGCATAGACGAAAAGCGTTCATATACCGTATCCTCACTGCGGCGAAGCTGCAAAATCGCATACTGGTCGGTAGCACTGTCGAGAAATGCCATCATTCTTTCGTCTGATGCCTGATTTCCATGCACTTCATCCCATTTTTCAATTCTTGCCATCATCCATTTCTCCCTTCTCCATAAACGGCAGGCCGTTTTCCTTTGCTTCCTGTCGCTGCTGTTCCCGACGCTTTTCACTGTAAGGCGGTCGGATACCGACGCAGCGTTTCGGAATTGTATACGTGACCGACCCATGCTCCCGGTGCTCCAAAATAAACTGCTCCGGATACTGTTTTCGCAGTTCCCTGAGCTTCTTAATCAGGCGGCTGTCATGGGTATAAATGCTGGCGGTATCCAGTTCATTATCAAAATTGATGACGGTTTCCTGCTCTGCCTTCGTAAGCTTGTATTTCATCGCTCCGCCTCCTTCGCCTTGGCAGCTTTCACCGGCGTATCCGTTCTGGAAGACAAATCCGAGAGTTTACCCAGCACAGATTCCCGTCTGCTGATTTCCGCTTCCTCTGCACGATCACAAAGTTCATCATAGTCAATCCGCGTCATGGTGCGGCCACCGAACCCATAATCCGAAAGAATCTGGTCTCTGGCTGCATTCATGCTGATTTCCGGGTCGTCGATCTGTCCGCCGTCAATTTCCGTGAAGTCCTTATGATATAAGGTATAGTCGTAACCGTCCTCACAGGTCTGAATGGCAAGAAAGCCCTTGCTTCCCAAATCCCATGCACAGCGTTCTTCCGTAATCAGCGGCTCCGGGCGGCAGGTGCCACCGCCGCGTTCCAGCATTTCTGCCAGTTGACAGATGTGCAGAACATCATACCCCAGGCGCAGATGATATTCGTCCATATATTCGCAGCGGGCTGAAAATTTCCGATTCGGATACTCAATCTCCACCGCACTGCCATCCGGAATTTTGAACCGATCTTCGTAGTTGCTGGTGATAAACCGGATATTTTTAGCATTCTCCAGCTTAGGATCAGCCTTTTTCATCTGCCAGAGAACCTTTCTACCGCCGCGTACCTGCTCCAGCATCTCCGGGGCTACCGGCGCAACGGCAAGACCGTCAAGCCGGAGAATCTGCTGGAGTGCCGCCATCCTCGCGCTTTCTTCCAGCGTAGAAAACGGCTGTTTATCCAACACATCCCAGCCAATGTGTCCCTCGGCAATCTGCACCTTGCTGTCCATATCAAAGCAATGGAATTCCACGCCGTCCTGCTTTTCCTGCAAGGAAAGCAGTGCAGCATTATCCACCAGATAAGCTGCATTCATCATTTTCATGCTCATTTTTTACCTCCAAACTCCAGCTTAAATGCTGCTGCACCGTCCTCGCCGGTCTCTACATAAACGGTTGTGTCATAGTAACGTCCAGATTTCTTGGAATAACAATGGGTAAGCCGTGCTTTCCCCTGATTTACCAGTTGCTTTGCCAGTTCCTCCGTCATCTGCTTTCCCAGTGTCTGAAAGAACCTGTTTTCCTTCCAGAGCGCAAATCTACAGCCCTTATCCCTGCAAAACCATCCCTTTGCCGTTTCGCAGACATCACTGCCGCAGGCGGGGCAGGAGCCAATGACTTTCCGTTCCGGCTGCATCAGCACATCAGCACCTTTTACAGCCTCGTAGGTTTTAACAAGTCCGCTGACCATGCTGCTGATTTCACCCATAAAGGCATCGCTGTCATACTCGCCGTGTTCTATTTTCAGCAGTTTTTCCTCCCAGTCTGCCGTCATGGATGGGGACTGAATCTGTTCCGGCACCACCGTCACCAGCGCATTTCCCTTGTCCGTAGAACAAAGGTATTTCGTTTTCTTATCGCCCCTGCGCTCGATAAAGCCTTTCTGCACCAGTTTTTCGATGATGGCAGCGCGTGTGCCGGTGTGCCGATGCCTTTTCGCTCTACACCAGCCGGAAATTCATCCGAGCTGGCACTCTCCATCGCTGAAAGCAGAAGATCTTCGGTAAATCTCTTAGGCGGGCTGGTCTTGCCCTCTTTCAGATCGACACCGGCAAGCTCCAGTGTCATGCCTTCCGAAAGCTCCGGAAGATCACCCGCCTCCGCATTCTTCTCAGCATCTTCAACCGGCTTTCCTGCATATCGCCTCCAGCCCATATCCGTAACTGTTTTGCCTTTCGTGCTGAACTTCTGACCGGCACACTCGGCTTCTACTATGGTTTCTGCATAGCGGCAGGAAGTTCCTACCGCGCAAATCAGCCGCACCGCCAGCATGGTAAGAATCGCCTGTTCTCCGCTGGGAAGAGATGAAATGTCATAACCTGCCGCTGTTTTTGTAGGAATAATGGCATGGTGATCGGTGACTTCTTGGAATTGATGACCTGCGCTGCATTCACCGGTGCTGTCTCATCCGGCTGAATCTGAAAGCTCTGCTGGATCACAGAAACAAGTTCCGGCACCAGCGATGCCATATCATCCGTCAGATACCGGCTGTCGGTACGGGGATAGGTTACGAGTTTTTTCTCATACAGAGCCTGTGTGTAATCCAGGGTCTGCTGGGCAGTGAATCCCAGCTGCCGATTTGCTTCTCGCTGAAGCGATGTCAGATCAAACAAGGCCGGGGGCTTCTCTGATTTTTCTTTCTGCTCCACCTTGGTAATGACGGCACAACCTGCCTGACAGCACTCTGCCACCAGTTTTTCTGCTTCTGCTTTTTCTTTCATCCGCTCACCGCCCGCTTGAAAATCCCGAAATTTTAATTCTGCCGAGTAGAACGGCTCCGGCTTGACGCCGGATTGCTGCATCTCGCATAACCACCATCGCAAGCGTTGGTGTCATCACGCGCCCCACATTCAGGGTCTGCCCATACAGACATGAAAAAAGCCGGGTGGCGTTGATTCCGACAATCCAGTCGGCTCGCTCCCGGCATAAAGCCGCCTCATATAAGGCATCATATTCTGTTCCCGGTCTGAGCTTCTGAAAGCCTTCCCGGATAGCTTTTCCTCCATGCTGGACAGCCATAGACGAGAGAAGGGCTTTTTGCACCCCGCTTGCTGGTACACCAAACGGAAGATCAGTTCTCCCTCGCGTCCTGCATCTGTAGGATAGTTCTCGGAGGTGACTTTTCTGACATTGTTACTCGATGGCATCCAATGGGCCGATAAAGCGGTAGAAAATCTGGATTTTCTGGACGTATTCGCCATCGACCTTTTCCGCTTTGGATACCAGAATCTTGTCAATCAGCTGATGCAGAATCCTATAGTTCAGTTCGGTGATGCCAGCGTACTTGCTGACTTCATCAATAAAATCCTGAATCTTGTCCAGCTGACCGTGTTCAGCACGGCCTTCCCGCTCGTACTGCTCAATCTTCTCGGTCAGTTCAGCCTGTTCTTTGTCGTAGCGATCTGCAAGCATTTGAAAACGTTTCTCCGGGAGAAGTCCCTTTGATACGTCCTC
>ENA-OQCS01000378-OQCS01000378.1-human-gut-metagenome-genome-assembly--contig:-NODE-378-length-24730-cov-2.458562_pt1 | contig 24730 bp, 34 predicted proteins | sample MGYA00242757_ERZ504575 | MGnify/ENA primary metagenome ERZ504575 (study PRJEB26092, sample SAMD00036297) | human gut metagenome | host: Homo sapiens | study: EMG produced TPA metagenomics assembly of... | reverse complement strand
GAAAGCCATTATGCTACCCCGATGTTCCGCAAGGATCCGTCCTTCAAAAACTACATTTGGGACGTTCTGGCAGCAGCAGTTGCTATTGATCCGTCCGTAATTCTGGAATCCGAAACTCTGCCGATTGATGTTGATGACCAATACGGCTATGGCTACGGTCAGACTATGGGCTTCCGTGGCGCTGCTCCTGAGGGTGCTCAGAATGCGAAGATTGTTTACGCTGTAGACCGCGCTAAAATTTGGAAGATGGTTGAGGATGTATTCAACAAGCTGTAAGCATAATTTTGTGATTTAAAGCTCGCGCCCTACCCGAATTTGTACTTTCGTAGCGCTTTAGTTTTTTAGAGTACAATATAGGTATAAAAGATTAGCTGCAAAGTGGGAAGCGGAGGGATGGAGATGTTGAAGAAAAGCTGTAAAAATGTTTTAGTTGGAGCAATGCTGCTGGCTTCATTGGCAATGCTGCTGAATGGCTGCGGTTCGGATAAGCAGGCTGCAACAACACAGCCCAAGGCCACGAAGGTGGAGGAAGCTGCAGCGACTGTGGCGAAGGTGCCTGCCTATGAGCGCGAATACGGCAAGCTGGTGGAGGGTATCTATAATTTTGTGAATGATGGCGATATGGGTAAAGTGCGCAGCAGGGCATGACCGGAATTTATGAGCTGCGGGATCGTATGGGTTACGTTGATGCGTTGAACATGCTTGGCTATACGCTGCAGGATATCAATAATGACAAGGTGCCGGAGCTGATTTTTGCTATCTTGGATAACGAAAAGCAGGGCAAGGGCTATTATGGCAAGGATATCTATGCTGTCTATACCTTTGTTGATGGTAAGATAAAATTTGTTGATGAGGCTGGGCACGCAGCAATCTGCAGCTGTTGCCGAACAATATGCTGCTGATGCGTGGCAACAGCAGTAATACAGACTATGTGCTGGTGCTGGAGGATTTGCTGCCGAACGGTAATAAAAGATGCGTTGATATGTATTTTACCCGTTCAAAGAACGGTAATGCGGCTGTCAACGGCCTTGATGTCTACCGTAACGATGTGGGCAGAGATGATGTGGCTGCTTCGCAAAAGACGAATATGACTGCGGATGATTTCTTTGATATGGGCGCAGAGATGGCCGGTGACAGCGTGAAGCTTGAGCTGTTGCCGTTGAAGGAATGCAAGCAGAGAGGCTTTAAGGGCCTGGCGATGCAGTATCTGGAATGCATGGGCGTACACGAGCTGCAGGATGCAAAGTTTGATCTTTCCAAGTACGAGCAGGTTTCCGTGCCTAATACATTTAAGGGTGCGGATGTAATTTTCCGCAGTACGAGAAATCTGGAAGAGTTCCGCCTGCTGGAGCTTGCTTCCGGCAAGAGCGTTTACAGCAAGGATTTGCTGATGGCTGATGAAAAGCTGGTGCTGCATCTGGAGAGCCTGGAAACTATTCCCAAGAACGGTATCAGCTTTAAGGATGATGCAGGCAGGGAGCGCAGGTTTGCGATTCTGCAAAGCGGTAAGGACGGCAGTATTTATCTGCAGGAGATTGAGTAAGGTGTATTTCCTGAAGGAATTTAATATTTGATGTAAAAAACTTTGGAGGTGGTTTTTATGTGTAAAAGATTTTTAGGTGCAATGTTATTGGCGCTTGGTATTGGTTTGTTTGGCGGTTGGGGCAGTGCTCAGGCCAACAGTGCGCCGGAGTCTACTCAAAGCATGCTGCATGTGTGCTGGCTGAAGGATGCTCATGTTAATCCTGCGGCCTGCGAGGTTGTGAGAATGCCGGATGCTTTTGAGCCGGCGAAGGCTGTAGTGACGAGTTCGGTGGATTTCCCTGATTTTCAGGTTGTGGCGCTGGATTTGCGTGAGGTGAGCGCTGAGGGCTATCCTGTTTTTAACGTGCAGTCTATTTATTATAAGGATTTCCTGCGTGCGACGGAGCCGATTATTATTGTGATGCGTGATTCCGAGTCCTTCCCGCGCAACGGTATTGCGGTGCGCGATTCTTTGGGCAGGGAGCGTGTTTTCGGTATTGCTATCAGTGGTGAGGACGGAAGCCTGCTGCTAAGTGAGGTTGAGAGATAGAGGTGCGGCGATGAAGAGATTATTTAGCTTGCTGATGTTCTGCCTGCTGCTGCTTGCCAGCGCAACAGCGATGGCAGCATCTTATGGTGCATATCCGTATATGCGTTATGGTGCGAATGGCAGGGATAATGCTTCTTTGCATCTGATTTATACGCAGTCCGGCATTTTTGCTTCTGTTGTTACTTATGATTTGCAGGACGGTAATGCGCCGATGTTTAAGGGCGTGGGTATGCTGGAGAACGGTTCGCTGGTATTAGAGGATTATTCTTTTGATGTGGGCCGTCATGGTGAGGATACACGTTATTTTGGTTATGGCTCTCAGCCGCTTGTTTGCGAGGCCAGAGTGCAAGATGGTAAGCAGGTTGTGCTGCTGCCGACGATTGATGCACGCGAGATGGGTATTACTAAGGTGAGTGAGCCTGATATCGGCGGTACTTATAGGTTTGAGGGAATGCAGGCGGAAGAGGATTATACTATGGCGATGTATTTTCTGCGTAAGCTGAATGTGAAGAATACCGGTTTGGATTTGAGCAGTAAGGATTATTGGTTTGGCTATGGCAGTCGTTTTGCCGAGGATCCGAACAGCGTTTTTAATTCGTATCTGCCGCAGGATGCCGGCGATTATTTTGGGGTTTATGTTTATAATAAGAATGATGAGCTGGTTATGACTTATTATGTGCATCCGAATTTGTGGGATGCGTATCGTGTGACGGTTGATGGTGAGATTAAGATGTTGTGCAGCAATGATGCTATGGGTTGAGGCTGTGAGTTGAGTTTGAGGTCCTTGCAACGTAAGTTAATATTGCGGAGCAGGGGTCTTTTTGATGTTGAAAAATGGGTTGCTTGTGCGTCGCAATTAAATATCGTTTCAGTCAGTAGCAATTTTCCTATGCCTTAGGGCATAACGCAAATTTCGTGCGGAACCAGGACGAAGCATCGGTACAATTTGTCAGACGGTAAAAGAATGTTACGTACCCTTGCTTCTGTGGTTCCAAGCACTCATTTGCTAAAATTGCTATTCCTTACACGATATGTTAATTGCTCGTGCTGGTGTTCTGCTAACCTTCTTGCCTGCCCCCTCGGGGAAGGTGCCGAACGTAGTGAGGCGGAAGGGGGTTGTGTGCGTTAGTGTAGTGTGTTACCTTTCTTGCGGGTGCTTGCTTGTTGTTTGGAGGTGAGCTTATGAAGAAGCTTTTATGTGCTTTGGCGTGCGGTGCGCTGCTGTTGTGCGGGGGGATGTCGGTTGCGCGGGCTGATTATTATGAGATGTATAATCCTGCTACTCATGTTGAGGGTGGTGCTATGGAGTATGAAACTACGCGCGGCGTTTTAATGGATTTGAAGGTGCACAGCGTTGAATGGCAGGATGACCATTACCGCTTTGAGACCGAGGCGAGCGGTGTGGTGCGTTTTGCGCATGACGGTGAGCGTTTTATCGGTTATCTGCATGTGCCGAATCTTGCAAGCTATGAAAATGGTATGGGTTATCCTTCTCGGTACAGATATAGTATGCCGCTTTATGAAAAGTAGCTTTGAGTAATTCCGCAGGGCTATCAGGCGCAGAGCAAGCTGTACGGTGCCTGGATTTTGGGTGAGCCTGAGGGTAATAATCGGGTGCTGCCGTCCCTGGCCGGTACCTATGAAAGAAGCAACAAAAGAGGTACTCGCTTTGTGCAGGGTGAAACGGAAATGCCCTGGAACGTAGCGGTGCTGTTCTTGCAGCTGGTGTTGGAGCCGAATGTTAATTTGCTGGACAGAAACAATTGCCATTTTAGCTTCTGGGATTATCAGTGGGAACAAGAAAAGGCTTTGTATCCGGATGTTGACAAGCGTTACAGCTATCATACTATGACTAAGGCGGGAGATCCAGATGCTCCTAATCCGGTGCAATTTAAGGATGCGCGCTATCTGGTAGAGAAAAGCGGCAGGCTGATTTATAATGTTGCCGATGACGGCACGGTAAGGAAAATTTACGATTTGGCTGATGAGTAAGCCGCAGATGCTTGCGCACGATTTTGGCAATGATGGTGGCGCTTATGCGGTTACTGAGATTGCTGTGTATGACAATGCTGAACTGCTGCTTTAGGCAGAAATTTCCTTGAAAAACAGAAAAATTTTACTCATCCTACCCGAAATCGGCAGTTTGGGTGGGGTGCTTTAGCACATTCCGTTGTACAATGAGCTTGTAAGGAAACATGCCTGCGTATCTAACAGCGTAGGATAATTCTGAGGAGGTGCAACAAATGAAGAAAGGTATTGTATTAGCTTGCTGCGTAATGCTTTTGGCGGGACAAGTGCAATCTGCAGAAGCTCTTGACTGGAACAGAAGAATCGGCGTAGACAGAATGATCGACAGAACCATTGATAATACTATTAACAGGGCGGTGAATAAAGTGGAGAAACAGGAAAAAACCAGACGTGTCATTTTCCAGAATCTGCCGCAATCGGCAGCTGAAATCGGACCGGAAACAGATGCTCAGCAGGTAGCGGCTTATACCGTGGCAGCATTGGCTCGCTACGAAACCAATCCGGCAGAGGCTATTGCTATGCTCAACAAGCTGCTGGGACCAAGACCGGTACCTAAAAGAGATGAACAGTTCCTCGCAGACCGCTTCCGCGGCAGACAGTATCTGATGCGCTCCTACTTTATGGGTGCAACTCCGGCGAATAACTATCAGCCGGATATGCCGTATACCGTAGAGATTAAAACCAATGCCTATACCTATCAGGAGGAAGGCTATGCACGCTTCCTGATTTCCTGCGGCGGTGCCGACAGCTCGCGCCCGATGACTGTGCGCCAAAAGGCTTCTACCGGCGAATGGTTCCTGTGGGATTACAAGGGACTGCTTAGCGGTATCCAGACTCCGGCAGCAGATGATCCGTGGGCCTGAGAATAATTCAGCTGAAAAACAATAGCATAATAAAACCAGCAGCCTTCCGGTGCTTCCGGTAGGCTGCGTTTTTGTATGCTAAGGCCGAAATAATCGGAAAATACGCTGAAAAGCCTGTTTTTTTGCCTCACCCTACCCGAAATCAGCCTTTGGGGTGGGGCGCTTTTGCTGCTTCTTGCTTATAATATAATTACAAAAGATGGAAGGAAGTGGTGTATATGAAAAAGTTCTGGAAAAAACATCGCTGTTTTTGGTGACTGCAGCAATGACTGTTTCCGCTCCGCTGATGGCGTGGGCGCTGGAGCACGACATTGTTATTCTGCATACTAATGATATCCATTGCGGTATTAATGATAATATCGGCTTTGCCGGTCTGGCGCAGATTAAAAAGGATGCCCTGGCAAGAACGCCGAACGTAGCGCTGGTGGATGCAGGCGATGCTATTCAGGGCGCACCTATCGGCAAGCTGTCCCGTGGTCTGGCAGTTGTCGATATTATGAATTATCTGGGCTATGACTTCTGTATTCCCGGTAATCATGAATTTGACTACGGCATGGACCGCTTCCTGGAGCTGGTGCCGCTGCAGCGTGCAGGCTATTATTGCGCAAATTGTTTATGCAGCAACAACAAGCAGGTTCTGCCGGGCTACAAAATTATGCAGTATGAGGATACCAAGGTAGCCTTTGTGGGTGCGAGCACACCGGAAAGCCTGACAACCTCCACGCCTACCTTCTTCCAAAATGAGAAGGGCAAGTATATTTACAGCTTCTGCGAGGATAAAACCGGTAATAAACTGTACAAGCAGCTGCAGAAGAATGTCGACAAGGCACGCAAGGACGGCGCGGACTATGTATTTATCGTAGGTCATTTGGGCATGGACGGCACTACTCCGCAGTGGAGCAGCGAAAGCGTTGCTAAAAACACTCAGGGCGTAGACGCTGTTATCGACGGACACTCTCACGAGCGTTTCACCCGTATGGTTAAAAATAAGGTAGGTAAGGACGTGCTGCTGGCACAGACCGGTACTAAGTTGAAAACTGTAGGCGAGCTGGTAATTACTCCCAACGGCAAGCTGAAGAGTCAGCTGATTACCGAATCCAACGACAAGGACGCCAATATCGCAAGAGTTATTGCCCAGGAAATAAAGACCTATGAGCCTTTGCTGAAGCAGCCTGTGGGCGAAGCCTTGGTACAGCTGCGCAGCAATGATCCTGCAACCGGTGGGCGCATCGTGCGCAACCGTGAATGCAGCTTGGGTGACTTTGTTGCCGATGCCTATCGAGCAGTGCTTGATTGCGACGTAGTCTGGTAAACGGCGGCAGCATCCGCAACGAAATCAAAACCGGCGTAATCAGCTACAACGATTTGCTGGAGGCCTTCCCCTTCGGTAACATGTGCGTAGTTTTAGAGGTAAACGGCCAACAGATTCTGGATGCTCTGGAGATGGGCGCTATCAGCTATCCTGAAGAAAGCGGCGGCTTTATGCAGGTATCCGGACTGAGCTACACGATTGACAGCGCTGTTCCTTCCTCTATCGAGCTTGATGCCAAGGGCAACTTCGTGCGTGTTGCCGGTGCCCGTCGCGTAAGCGATGTTAAAATTGACGGCAAACCGTTAGACGTTAAGAAAAAATACACCGTTGGCGGCACCTCCTATATGCTGAAATCCGGCGGTGACGGCATGACGATGTTCAAGGGAGCGCATCTGGTGCAGGACGAAATGATGAGCGACGCAGATACGATTATGGAATATCTGCAGAATCATCTGAATGGCAAGGTTGGCGAGCAATATGCTAATCCTTACGGCGATGGCCGTATTGTAATCAAATAAAAAGCTTTTCCATAGTAAAATGAGGAGATGATTGTTATGTTGAAGAAACGTATGGCGATGGGAATTTTGGCCGGAATGCTGGCCTGCAGCTTTATTGCCGGCTGCGGCGGGGGCGACAAAGGCACCAGCGAGCCCCCTAAACCGAAACCGATTGCTGCTGATTTGAAAGATCTGCCGAATAAGGATGTTAAGGTCGGTATTAAAACCTTTAAGCTCTTTACTCTGAAGAATAATTCTAATCTGCATTTGCAAAATACTTATAGCAAGGGTATGAGGGTGGCTGTTGTCGGCAGAGATATGATTTATGCCAATATTAAGGACAGACTCGTTCAGATGCGGTGGGATAAAGATGGTCTGCGCATGTTGGACAATAATGTTGATTCTATGTCCGGTAATGCTAAGATTTCTTCCGACGGAACCAGAGGCATTTTCTATACCAATAAGAGGATGAGACTCAACTATTTCGATAGTGAAACCAAACGTATTGAAGAGGCACAAGGACGCTTCAATAACCTTGTTGTAATTCCTAAGGGCAATGCTGACAAGGCTTTGATCTGGATGAACCAGGGCGAAATGAGAAAGGTTGATCTTCGCAATGGCTACAGAGTAGGCAAGGATTTGGGCACAGTACGTAAGGAATCCAGAAGCCGTGATGCTGCCGACAAGGATAAAATCAATATTCCGCAGAGCGTTGTTGCAGACAGAAACGGTGATTTCTATGTTGGCGGCAATGCGCGTATCGGCACCCAGGATGTAGGCTTGGTAAGCGTTTATGACTTTAATGGCAAGCAAAAACGCGTCATCGGCAAGGAAAAACGTGAAGATAGCAATGCCATCAATTCCTTAACCGATATAGCTTTGACTGATGAATATCTGGTAGTCAGCGATTCCTCTGTAGACAAGCAGCAGCTGCAGATTTACAGAAAGAACACCGGCACTCTGGTTGGTACCGTAAGTTATAAGGATTTGACCGATAATAAGGAAACCAGCATCGGTGCATGTGTAAACCTGGCAAATATGCCTGATAACAGAGTTCTGGTTGCCCTCAGCAATGACAGAAAAAATATTAAAGATGAATTCTTCATCCTGCAGCTGTAATGTAGGGTAGAAGGCATTACAGAAGCTGTAAAATTTAAGAAATAAAGATTTGAACACCCCCGAAAGATATATTTTGAGGGTGTTTGAATTATAGCTTAAATTGGATATTTGGTTTTAGCAGTGTGTATGGCTATATATGTAATAAAAATGAGCGATAATGTGAGCGATAAAATGAGCGATAAAGTTAATATTGTAATAGTAACCCCTAAATAACGAAAGCCTCCGACGAGTAAACTCGCCGGAGGCTTTTTGCTTGCTTTGGTGCGTCAATGCTCTGCGTTGCGCATCAGTTCGATATACTGCAGCAGCTCCTTACGGGTTTTTACACCCAGCTTGCTGTAGATATTTTTATTATGATATTTTAAGGTGTTTTCGGTAATACCAAGCTGGCTGATAATATCTTTGGTAGAGCAGCCTTGTACATAAAGGTTAAAGATGTCCTCCTCCTTAGGTGTCAGCGTAGTAAGATTATCGATAAACATCTGATAACTGTCGGGATCGACGGATTCCAGCTTCTTTTCAATGGCTTTTCCAAAGCAGCTTGGGCAAGTTGAACTGCTGCTGCGCTTGCTCGCGTTCCTGCTGAGCCTGCAGCTTTTCTTGCTGCGTCTGCTCCATTTGCAGGCGTACCTGTTGAATTTCATTCTGCAGGGCGGCAAGCTGTTCCTCCAGATGAATATATTGGTTGGCGGTCTGCTTTTGCTTTCCTGTGCCTCCTGCAGACGCATGGCAGCCAGTCCGTACTGCTTTTGTACCTGATTATTTTCGCTTTGCAGCTGGCGCAGCTTTTCGGCCTGCTGCTCGGAATGACTCTGCAGAAATTCAAAGAACTGGTTAAGCTCCAGCACATTGGCTTGCGGAGGAGCGTCGGGGTTTTGCTGCAGCTGCTGCAAATCCGCTACCAGCGGGTCTACATATCTTTTGCTGAAATAACCGGCAGACAGCAATGAAAGCAGCAGAATAATACCCAGCATTATCAGCAGACGCATTTTAGCCTGCTGCTGCAGATGATAATAGCTGTCGGCAGGCAGCATGACTGCTACCTTGTGCTCAGAGGCACCGACTTTCAGGGGTGCGGTGTAGCCGATGAAGCTTTCCTGACCTGCGGTAAAGATTCGTGCTCTCCGTCGGAGCTCATTTTTATAGTAGCATTGACGAAGGAGGCCGGATTGGAAAGCTGTCCCTGGTATTCGTTGTCCGCCTTTTTATCGAGAATAGCGGTAATCAGCGGATACCCCTTGTAATTGGCCTGCTTGGTGCGCTGTTGGAAGTAAACGCTGCTGATTTCAAAGCCGCAGATACCGATAATCCTGCCGTTATTACTGTTAATAGGCATTAGGAAAAGGCGAGACTGCTCCCAGCTTTCTTTGAGGTGGGCAACGTCTGTCAGGATATATTGTTGGGAAATATTATTTTCCTTGGCATGCAAAAGCTTATCGGCCTGCGGATAAGCGTGGACATTAAGCTCCAGCTGCCAGGTGCTGTAAAGGCTGATGTTGTTATTGCGGGCAACCTGAGGGTTGCCGCGGAACATACATGTTTCATTGAAAAGAGTGTTTTCGGAATAGATATTGGTAAATTTGAGAAAAAGACCGTTATAGGTTGGTTCCAACAGATTCGTGTTGACGCTAGCGTTAATCAGATACAAGGCACCGCTGGCCGGAGCTGCTGCATCTTGGCAGCAAGAGTCTGGTAGGTTGCTTGCTGAATCGCTGTCAAAGCCTCGGGATTGTTGTTCAAGGCATCATAATTATTGTAAATGCCTGCTCCAGCATAACGCGGTCGATATCATTCTGCAGCTGTTGCGACAAATCGATATTGTGCGCAGCCAGCGCGTTCATCTGGCGTTTGATATCGTTGGTACGGGTGTTAAGCTCATATTCAAGAAAGCGGTCAATATCATGGCTAGGCGGCTGTACTATGCCGATAACGTTTAACAGGATCAGCATAGCAGAACCTGCCAGCAGCACCAGTGACAGCAGGTAAATAATGAAACGGCCGCGCATAGAGCGTTTGTTATGCCATATTTCCTTGCCTATAAGCAGCAATCTTTTTATTTTGGTGAGCTTATTGAGCATTAAGAGCCTCCTTGGTAGGATTTTTTGGCTTATTGCTTGTAATTCAGCAGCTTCTGATAGCTTTCTTCTACTAATTTATCAAGCGTTTGCTGTGGGTTGGCACCACCGGCAATTTCCTGTAAATATTGCTGATGGGCAGCGCGCAGAATGTTTTTGCTGCCGTATTCCAGATTCTGCTGAATTTTGGCGGCCTTGTGCGGCAGATGCAGCCAGGTGCCTTTTTGTATACCTGCTGCATGCAGGTATACAGCTTGCGATAGTTGAAGTTATGCACATCTTGCGGATTATTAAGCAGTTTGGGCAGTGCTTCCTTATTGGTTGGCAGGTAGCCCGCTTGCATTGCAAAATTCAAATTGCTGTTTTCCTGCGCCAGCCATTTTGCAAAAACAACGGCACCAAGGTTTTTGCGTTCGTCTGTGCTTTTGATGGCTAATAATCCTACACCGCGCTGCAGCAGTGTTACCTTACCACCGCTGAAAACAGGGCAGGGATAATAGTTGGTAACGATAGTTTCACGCGTGTTGTCAGGATTGGTGACGTAATCACGCATATAAAGAATAGCGGCGGTGGAGCCGACGTTGCTGATTAAATCGGCTGTTTTCCAGGCATCGGCCGCATAACCCTTTTCAATGCCCAGACCACCGGCGATAGCAGGCTCGGCTGCGGCACGGAAGATGCGCTTGAAGTTGGGGCTGGCAAGGTCCGGCTTGCCGTCCTTGATTAACGGGTCGCCTAAGGAAGCCATGCTCGTCAGGTAATAGTTATAGAAATCGTCCAGCTGGCACATGTTTTTGCCGCCGGTCCAGGTATAATACTTGCGGCAGAGCTCAAAAAGCTTGTCATAATCGGCAAAATCCTCGGTGCTGGCACCTGTTGCCGCTGCAAAGCGGTCAAAATATGTCTGGTTTACAAAAAGCAGCTCGGTGGATTTTGCTACCGGCAGCATCAGCAGCTCCTTATCCTGATAGCCTTCGGCTAAAAATTCCGGCTGGTAAACAGCTAAATCTTCTTTATCAAGATATTTGTCCCAATGCAGCAGCTTATCGTGCATTGCGGGGATAACACGCGGATAGGCGGTAAAAAGGTCGGGCAGCGGCACAGCGCCGGGATCCTGTTTGGCAGAGGCGAATAAAGCTTTGTCGATAACATTGGAGCTGCTCACGGAAGCAACCTTGACAATGACGCCCTTGGCCTTACCCTCAGAGGCATTAAATTTTTCGATTGTATCATTAAATGGGGAATTGGTCTGGTTGCCGTAAACGTGCCAGATGGTGAGCGTTACCGGCTTGGCTGGTCGAGTGATGCCTTACTGCCGCAGCCACTGCTGAAAGCGGTAACAAGACAGAGCAGTAACAGCACCAACATACTGTATAAGGAAGCAGAAAATTTTTTGATACAACGGACATGAAAAAACCTCCTGAAAGAGTATTTTTAGAGAAAAAGGTAAAAAATAAGGAAAATTTACCCTTATCCTACCCGAAATCGCCATTTAGTGTAGTGACGAAATGCAATTTTTATATTAAACTTAAGGCAAGGAAGCGGAAAACAGCTTACCTGCACAGATAATTTACAAAGATTGTCTAACAATTAGTTTATCATAAATCAAAGTATTAGTGAATAGTTTTTACTACAGATAAGGATAAGATAAATATTTTACAATTTCTTGGCTGATAAGTTTACAGCTGTTTTATTCAAAGACCTGTTAATATTAAGCGGGTTTTGATAAAATATAATTGTTAATTTTTTAGTGATACAAAAGGAGGTTGTATTATGGGTTTAATTAAAGCGGCAATGGGCGCTGTAGGCGGCGTACTGGGCGACCAATGGAAAGAGTTTTTCTATTGCGAAAGCATGCCTCCCGAGGTTCTGGTAACCAAGGGCATGAAGCGTACGTCCAGCCAAGGACGCAGCTCCAACACTTCTGCAGAAGACAACATCATCAGTAATGGCAGCGTTGTTGCTGTCAACGAAGGTCAGTGCATGATTATCGTTGAGCAAGGCAAGGTTGTAGATATGTGCAACGAGCCCGGCGAATATGTATATGATACTTCTACTGAACCGTCTATCTTTACCGGCGATTTGAAGGATAATGTAAAGGCAATTTTCGGTCAGATCGGTAAACGTTTCACCTTCGGCGGTGACCCCGGCAAGGATCAGCGCGTATATTACTTCAATATGAAGGAAATTTACGGCAACAAGTTTGGCACCGCTCAGCCGATTCCTGTACGCCTGATTGATAACAACTTAGGCATTGATTGGGAAGTTGGCATCCGTTGCTTCGGTGAATACAGCTACAAGATTACCAATCCATTGCTGTTCTACACCAATGTATGCTCCAATATCACTGACGAATATCGGCGTGACCAGATTGACAGCCAGATGAAGAGCGAGCTCATGATGAGCCTGGGCGTTGCCTCGGTACGCTCACAGAAAACGGTATGCGTTACAGCGCACTGCCGCGTCATGGCAAAGAAATCGCTAACGCTTTGAACGAAGATTTGAGCGACCAATGGCGTGACCGCCGCGGTGTAGAGGTTTATTCCTTCGCACTGGCAAGCGTAACCATGTCTGAGGAAGATGCTCAACGTCTGAAAGATATCCAGATGCTCAGCAATCCGAACCGTGCAGCAGCAGCTATGGCTGGTGCTACTGCAGACGCTATGCGTATTGCAGCTGGCAATGAAGGCGGCATGGGTGCAATGGGCGGCTTTGTTGGCATGAATATGGCCGGAATGGCCGGTGGCGCAAATGTGGCTGGCTTGTTTGCCCAAGGACAACAGCAGCAGATGTATGCTCAGCAGAATCCTTACGGCCAACAGCCTCCTTACGGACAACCGCCTTATCCGCAACAGCCGCAACCTCCTACTCCGCCGCCGGCCGCCCTGCCGCCCCTGCGGCAGCAGCACCGGCAGCAGATTCCTGGACCTGCAGCTGTGGCACTACCAACACCGGTAAGTTCTGCGCTAACTGCGGCGCAAGAAGCCGTAGAGCCGAAACCGGCAGAGGGAGCTGGACCTGCAGCTGTGGCACTAACAATACCGGTAAGTTCTGCGCTAACTGCGGCAGCAAGAAGCCGGAAGATAAACCGGCAGAGGATGGCTGGACCTGCAGCTGCGGCGCTGTAAACAAAGGCAAGTTCTGCGCTGAATGCGGCAGCAAGAAGCCTGAGGGAGCACCGCTGTTCAAGTGCGATAAGTGTGGCTGGGAGCCGCCAGATCCGCACCATCCGCCTAAGTTCTGCCTGAGTGCGGCGATATTTTCGACGATAACGACAAACAATAACCTCATATATTAATAGCTTGCGTCAGATGCGAATGTAAGCATGATGTATGCTCCTATGCTGCCCCCTTTCGCCTCACTGCGTTCGGCACCTTCCCCGAGGGAAGCAAGATGGTTAGCAAAAAAACAATGGGTGAAATCGAAAGCCTTAGAGAGCAATTAACATATCGTGCAAGGAATAGAAATTTTAGCAAATAAGTGTCCAGAACCATATGCGTGCGCATCCAAGAAGCGAGTCCACAGGACGATGCTATTGCTCATGTGCGCCATGCGATAGTGTCCCAAGAAGCAAGCTCAAAGAGCGCAGCTGATTGGTTTGACACGAACCGCTAAGCGAGGGGACGTAACATATTGTTACTATCTGACAAATTTTACCGAAGCTTCGTCCTGGTTCCACACGAAATTTGCGTTGTGCCCTCAGGCACGGGAAAATTGCTTCTGACTGGAACGATATTTAATTGCGATGTACAACCACCTTTCATGAGTGGAAGGCAAGATGTCGAAATAGGCGACTAAAGGGGGAGCGGGAGCAATCAAAATTGCATAACTATATTTTAACGAGGTGATATTATGGCTGAAACCTCTGTAGGCTATAAGTGCCCTAACTGCAGCGCGCCGCTGACGTTTTTGCCCGGTCATGATAAGGTGACCTGCGAATACTGCGGTACCGAACTGGAAGTTAAGACTATAGAAGAAATGTATGCCGCCAAGGAAGTCGCTGCTGCCAAAGCGCAGGCTGCCAAGGAGGCAAAGTGGGATACCTCTGCTGCCGGCAGTGAATGGGAAGCTGACGAAGCAGAGCAGATGAAGGCGTTTACCTGCTCCAGCTGCGGTGCGCAGATTGTGAGCGATGGCAACACCATGGCAACAGAATGCTGCTATTGCGGCAGCCCGACCATGCTGCCGAGCCGTTTCGAAGGTATGCTGAAGCCGGACTTCATCATCCCCTTCAAGAAAACCAAAGAGCAGGCTGTTGCTGCCCTCAAGGAATTCTATAAGGGAAGAACCCTGCTGCCTAACTCCTTTACGGCCAACAATCGTGTGGAGGATATCCAGGCGATGTATGTACCGTTCTGGCTGTTTGACTCCAAGGTTAGCGCCAGCGGCAGCTATCAAGGTGCCAGCGACAGTGTTTATGAAACCGATGATGAGGTTATCACTACTACCGTTGTCTATAACTGCGAGCGTGAAGGCACCATGTCCTTTGAGCGCATCCCTGTAGATGGCAGCGAGAAGATGGACGATACCTTTATGGAAAGCATCGAGCCATTCGATTACAAAGAGATGGTTCCCTTCAGCACCGCTTATCTGACAGGCTTTTTGGCAGATAAGTATGATGTGGATGCCGAGGCTGCTGTAACACGCGCGGACGCACGCGTTGTCAAAAGTGCCGAGGGTTGCCTGGCAGATACCGTTACAGGCTATACCCGTGTAACCAGCAACGGTGACTGCGCAGTTATCAAGGATGAAAATGCCGTGCATTATGCAATGGTGCCGGTATGGATTCTGTCCACACGCTTTGAGGGTAAGCCCTATACCTTTATGATGAACGGTCAGACGGGTAAGGTTGTCGCAGTCTGCCGATTGACTATGGCAAGCTGCGTAATTACACTGCCCTGACCTTTATTATTGTAACAATTATCAGCTACTTCATTGTGAAGTTCATGTTATAAGGAGGTGCCGGAATGAGAAAGTTATTTGCAATCTTAACCATGCTGGCAGCCTTATGTTAGCCAGTGTAACAGCCTTTGCTGCGCCCAGCCTGGTGGATAACGCCAAGTTCTTACGCCGCAGCAGCGTCAGGAGGTTCTGGCAGAGCTGCACAAGCAGGAGCAGGCGCATAATGTGCGCATTGCTGTTGTAACTATGAAGACAATTGGCGATGCCGTTCCCGGCGAATATGCCAATAAGCTGCTCGATGACGTTTATAATGACGGTCAAAAGGGCAATATGGTATTGCTGCAGGTTACCAATACCCGTAAATGGTACATTGCTACCGATAAACAGCTGAAGCAGGTTATCGTTGGCAATGAAGGCATTGAGTATATGAGCAAGCCGATGGTTGCAGAGTTCAAAGAAAAAATGATTATGCCCAAGGCTACATTACCTATGCTCAAAAAGCAGGCGAGCTCCTTGAGTATTACGAAAAGGAAGGCGAGCCGTGGGATCCTAATGCAGGCTTCAACTGGTTTGCTTTAGTAATTGCGGCCGGTATCGGCGGTGCTGTTGCCTATGGCTGCCGTGCTCTGCTTATTAGTGGTATGAGCAATGTCCAAGAGGCTGTTGAAGCAAATGCTTATCTGGATAAGCAAACCTTTGCGCTAACGCACAGCAATGATACTTATCTGTACACCAACATTTCTGCTGTTCCGAAGTCTAAATCCAGCGGTGGTAGCAGTGATGATGGTTCTGTAAGCGAAAGCTCTTCTGATGATGATCATGGCGGCGGCGGTGGCAGCTACTGATATTATAATGAGCTGAAACTTTTGCGGCTGCGATTGTTTATCGCGGCCGCTTTTTGTAAAAGGGAGGTTATTATGCGCAGAACGACTATAAATTCAGGCTTTTTTATCTGCTTTATTGCCAACCTGATAGTGAACTGGGAATGGGGGTTTATTGCGGTGCTGCTCTGGGGCTTTAGCTACTGGTTCAATCTTTCGTGGTATCCGGCGGCGGCTATGGCTGTTTTGTGGCTCCTGATGGGCTTTACTCTGACCTGGATGATTATCTGGGGCTCGTCGGCGCGCGATAATTTCCGTCCCAATCAGCAGCTGAAAAATATCAATCCCTATTCGGCCAAGAATGAGGATGTACTGCCCAAAAATAAAAAGTGAATCAGCTTTGCCGGCTCGGCCGACGGAGCGATGTGTACGTAAAAACGCCGTGGCTGCGGCAGGCTATCAACCTGCTGCGTAAGCCGCGGCGTTTTGCTGTGCGTAGATAATTTTTTTTGCTGCTAAGATGGCAGCCTTTTTACTTTTTCAGGCTCTTGTAAATAGCGTCCAGGTTTTCTTCCATGCGGGTAAGGTAGGTTTTCTCGCCGTTGCTGCTTTCGATGGTATATATTTCCTGCGTTGTGGCACCAACCTCACGCGCCAGTGTTTCCGATGTTTTGGGGCTTACCGCTTCTTCAACAAAGATAGTTTTTACATTGTGCTCCTTGCAGTAGGCTGTCAGCTTGGCCAGATTTTGTGCGCTCGGCTCGCCGCTGGCAAAAACATCCTCGATGCTTTGCTGCTGCAGGCCGAAGTCACGGCATAGGTAAGCAAAGGCAGCATGGCCGGTGACAAAGTCCTTTTGTTCCAGCTTGCTGAATTTTTTCTGATAGGCAGCAAGCAGTGCCTGCAGCTTTTGATTGTATTCTGCGGCATTCTTACGGTAGAAATCAGCATTGGTTTTGTCTGCGGCTGCCAGTGCTTCGGCAATATTCTTTACCTCTGTCTGCGCGCAGCTCAAGCTCAGCCATGTGTGGGGGTCATACTGCCCATGCGCTCTGATTTCATCGGCTTCTGTAAGGCTGATGCGGTCGGTGTCCTTGGATGCTTCTACAATGACGAGCTTGGGATTGGCGGCGGCTGCGTTGCTGCTCCACCCAGCGCTCCATGCCTGTGCTGTTGTAAATCAGGATGTCTGCCTTGCTAAGCGCCTGCATAGTTTTAGTAGTAGGCTGAAAATCATGCGGCTCTGTGCCGTCGGGAATCAGGGAAGTTATATGAATTTTATCTTGGCCGACTGCCTGGGTAAATTCTTTCATAGCATTAAAGGTTACAACAACCCGCAGCTTATGGTCCGCAGCAGGTGCAGGCTCCTTGCTGCCGCAGCCTGCCAGCAGATTGCAGAGCAGCAGAGTGCAAATACAAAAAATAATACTGAGCTTTTTCATAGGCTCTCCTCCTCATTTAAGCACAAATAAACGCAAATGATTTGCATATTATAACGAATTTTATCATAACACCCGTGAACTTTCTTGTCAAGCTAAATGCAAATGACTTGCATATTTGCCGAGCGAGGCTATAATATTTACTGCAACAAAAAGGCAGCGTAGGCTGCGTGAGTAAATGAAGGAGCCACTATGATAGAACTGAAGCATATAGAATTTGCCTATGAATCCGGCAGCGAGCTGCTGCGCAATATCAATATGCAGGTAAATGACGGCGAGTATATTGCTATTGTCGGCGAAAACGGCAGCGGCAAAAGTACGCTGGTAAAGCTGCTCTTGGGACTCTTGGAGCCGTCAAAAGGTGAATTGAAGAATACTTTTAGCAGCATCGGCTACGTGCCGCAGCGCTTTGAAACTCTCAACAGCCAGTTCCCGATAACCGTATATGAGGTAATGGAATATTATCGCAGAATATTAAAAGTAGCGGATAAGCAGGCTGTACGTCGCTGTCTGGAGCAGATGCATGTTTATGACCTGCATGACCGTTTAATTGGTACGCTGAGCGGCGGCCAGTGCCAGAAGGTACTCATTGCCAGAGCACTGCTGGGCAGTCCGCAGCTGCTGATTTTTGATGAGCCTTCTACAGGCATTGATGTCAAGAGCCAGCAGGAGCTGTATAAATTTATGCAGGAGCTGCATGAGCAGGGTATTACCATTATCACGGTAGAGCATAACCTGAAATTTGCGGCGCGTAATGCCGATAAAATGTATCATGTCATGAACGGTCATGGTCATTTCTGCAATCCGCAGGAATATGTTCAGGAATATATGCAGGATAATGTAGGAGGTGCGGAATAATGCTGGAATACGCTTTTATGCAGAACGCACTGCTGGTTTCTGTGCTGATTTCTTTAATGTGTCCGATGATTGGTATGTTCCTGGTGCTGCGCCGCTATTCCATGATTGGCGATACGCTGGCACATGCATCGCTGGCCGGCGTAGCGGTTGGCCTGCTGGCGAAGGTGAACCCGATTATCAGCGCCTTTGCCGTAACCTCCGTGTTTGCCGTGCTGATTGAGGTTTTGCGTCAGCGCTTCCGCCGCTATGCGGAGCTTATACTGGTGATTATTCTATCGCTGTCTGTCGGTATTGCGATTACAATTATCAGCAGCGGTATGGTACATACTAATGTAGAAGCTTTTTTGTTCGGCAGCATTCTGACCGTAACGCCTGACGATGTGCTGGCGGTAGCAGTGCTGTGCGTAATTTCGCTGGCTGCTGTTTACTTTTTGTATCCGCAGCTGGTTATGCTGGCCTTTGATGAGGACGGCACCAAAATTGCCGGCGTAAAAACGCGCTTGATTAATTATATCTTTGCTCTGCTGGTGGCAGCTATGGTTGCTGTTTCCATCCGCGTGGTAGGCATTCTGGTTATCAGCTCGCTGATTGCGCTGCCGGTAGCGGCGGCATTACAGTTGGGCAAGGGCTTTAAGGTGACGATGCTGGCAGCCATGGTGCTGAGCTTTATCGCTATTATCACAGGCCTTGCGACCTCCTACTGGCTGGGTGCGGCGCCGGGCGGTGTAACCGCTTTGGTTTCGGTGGCTTTGCTGCTGCTGATTATCATTTATAAAGAAATACGTGCTGTCTTATAAAGAAGGGGTAGAAAGATGACTGATACAAGTTCTGCGGCAGATTATCGCGATTATCTGCATCGCTACGGATTAAAAAATACCCGTCACAGACAGCTTATTCTGCAGCTGCTGCTGGCGAGCGAGGGCGTGCTGACGGCTGAGGATATTTATCAGCAGCTGTGTGAGCAGGGCACGGAGATAAATTTCTCTACGGTTTACCGCATCCTGGAAAATTTTACGCAAAAGGGACTGACGGAAAAGAGCTTTCTGGCGGATGCGCACAAGTACGGCTTTGTGCTGCACGCATTGGGGCACCGTCACCGCCTTATCTGCTTGCGCTGCCATCGGATTGTGGAGGTAGACCATTGCCCGATTGCTGATTTCGAGGAACAGCTGGCGGATAAAACGGAATTTTCCATTGTAGGACATAACCTGGAATGGTATGGCTATTGTCCTGAATGCCGCAAGCAGAAATAGCAGAAAAATTTTTCAAAAAAGCTTGCAAAGCAGCGTAAGCAATGATATAATTATTAAGCTTGTATATAACTATATATACTTCTTCTGCTCCCGGAGAGACGGGGGCCAAAGTCCAAAGGAGGAGGTGATTTCGTGAACGCATACGAAGTCATGTACATCGTTAAACCTGTTGAGGATGAGGCTTGTGAAGCAGTTGTTGCTAAATTCGAGAAACTCATCACTGCAAACGGTGGTAATGTAGAAAAAACCGATCGTTGGGGCAAAAGACGCCTTGCTTATGAGATCCAGGACCTGAATGAAGGTATCTATGTTCTCGTAACCTTCCAGGCTGACGCCGCTGCTGTTAAGGAACTTGATCGTGTTATGAAAATTACCGATGAAGTACTGCGCCATATGATTATCAGAAAGGGTGAATAATCAATGAACAAGATTATTCTGTTGGGCAGACTTACTAGAGATCCGGAAGTGCGTTATACGCCGACCGGTAAAGTTGTTTGTCAGTTTACTCTTGCAGTAGACAGACCTTTTGCCAATCAGGAAGGCCAAAGAGAAGCTGATTTTATTCCGGTAGTAATCTGGGGTAAACAAGCTGAGACATGCGGTAACAGTCTCACCAAAGGGCAGCGCGCGCTTGTTGAAGGCCGCCTGCAAATCCGTAGCTATGATGGCAAGGATGGCAACAAACGCTGGATAACCGAAGTAATCGCTGATCGCTTCGAGTTCATTGAGCGCAAAGCCGATGCCGCTGCTGCTCATAGCAATCCGACTCGCTCTGCTGCGCCGGCTCAAGACGGCGGTATGGGTGGTTTCGGACAACAGGTTCCCTTTGATGAGGAAATTCCATTCTAATTTAAGGGAGGTTATGCAATGAAACGCGAAAGAGGCAGAAGACCTAGAAGAAAAGTTTGCAGCTTCTGTGTTGATAAAGTTGAAGAAATCGATTACAAGGATGCAAATAGCTGAAACGCTATATCACCGAACGTGGTAAGATTTTACCGCGCCGTATTTCCGGTACCTGCGCTAAGCACCAACGCCAATTGACCGTAGCAATCAAACGCGCTCGCTGCGTTGCTTTGCTGCCGTTCACCTGCGAATAATTCGCACGGCGGTTTAAACGAAACTTATACCCCGTAGCCGTTAGGCTGCGGGGTTTTCGTTTATGTAAAAATCACAAAAATTTTACTTATTTACGCAGGCATTAACATGATATAATGTTAGTAGTACTATACATACGAGGTGAATTGCATGAAAACATCTTTAAGAACCTTATTTTTGACCTTTGTTTTTACGATGCTTTGCACAGCAATGGCTTTTGCCTATAATCCCGGTCAGCGTACCATCCATCTGTTGGGTGAAACCCTGAACAGTGATAAGCATCCTGTACATCTGGTTGTAACTCAGACCATTGATATGCGTGAGGTACTGACTGCCGAAGCCTATGCCAAGCTGCCGACTGCACAGCAAAAGCGCACCAACCGTACGGAATACAATGAAGCCAATGGCATTAACGCCGAGCGTATCACTACTACCGATGGTGACGGCAAGGTAATCAAGGATACCGTTTCCTTTGTGAAGAACGGTTATTGGTATACTATTGACTATCTCAATAAAAACTATGACAGAGTTCCCGAGCTGCCGGGCATGAGCATGCCCTTTGCCGAAACCCTGATCAGCTGGTTCAATGTACGTCCGCAGGGTGGTAATGATGCAGTTACCGGCTATGATTATGATAAGATGACTAAAGGCACCAACAGCCTGAACTTCTATTATGCAAAGGATACCGCCGACTGGAAGGGATACGAAGTAAGCTATCTGCCTATCTTTAAGGTACTGGAGGTTTCCAACACCGTGGATGAGGCAACTGCCTTTGCTTTGCCGCCTGCAGATTTCAAGGCTGTGGCAAATCCTTCTATGCGTGCTTACGCTAACAGACTTTTGGATAGACAATAAGTCCTGTAAGCTGATTATATTTTTTCAAAGGGGGATACCAATGTTTAAAAAAATTATTAGTTTTGCTTTCTATGCTGGCTGCGCTGGCAATGAGCGCAGTAGCTTTTGCTGCACAGGCTAAAAGCCATCAGCAGATGGTTATTGATGCTGCACGCGCCGAGGTTCCTGCTGCTGCTGTATTTTATGGCTACAAGGAAGAAGACGGCGAAGCTGTTCTGACTTCCGCGATAATGATAATTATCTGGAATACGAGGTAGAGGTTGTTCTGGCAACTACCAAAGTTAAGGAAGTAGAAATTAAAGGCAGCAATATTGCCGGCAGCACGATGATGGTAAAAACTCCTGAGGATATCAGACAAATCGTTCTGGAAGCATATCCCGATGCAAGAAATATTGTTATCAAAACCGAAAAAGAAGGCAACAATGTACATTATGATGTAGAGTTCGTTACTGCAAGATATAAAGTAGATGCTGACATGAACCCGGTAACCGGTGCATTTGCCAAGAGAGAGCTGGAATATTTCTAAGCTTAAGTCAAAAATCAGAGGCAGTCTGCGGACTGTCTCTTTTTTATGCTGCGGAAAGGCGCTTTTTGCGTCTAAACATTGCATATCAAAGCATATTATTGTAAAATATATTAGATATAGAGTTTTTAACGCACTAAATATATATGACGAGGAGCGATTTACGTGAGTACAAATTTAGAAGTAGGTATCGTTGGCCTGCCTAACGTAGGCAAAAGTACCCTGTTTAATGCTATTACCAAAGCTGGCGCAGAAGCAGCAAACTATCCCTTCTGCACAATCGAACCTAATGTAGGCGTTGTTGATGTGCCTGATAAACGCTTAGATGTTCTGAGCGATATGTTTAAATCCAAAAAGATTGTTCCAGCAGCTATGCGTTTTGTAGATATTGCCGGTCTGGTAAAGGGCGCAAGCAAGGGCGAAGGCTTGGGCAATAAGTTCCTGTCCCACATCCGTGAGGTAGACGCTGTTGCCGAGGTTGTACGCTGCTTTGAGGATGGCAACATCACTCACGTTGAGGGCAGCATTGATCCTCTGCGTGATATTGATATCATCAACACCGAGCTGTGCCTAGCTGATATGGAAACTGTTGAAAAGCGTCAGGAGCGCCTGGTGAAGCTGGCAAAAACCGGCGATAAAAAGGTTAAGCTGGAGCAGGCTGTAATGGAAAAGGTTATGGCCGGCCTGTCTGATGGTGTGCCTGCACGCCGCCTTGGTCTGACCGAGGAAGAGCAGGAGTTCCTGGGCGAGCTGCATCTGCTGACCATGAAACCGGTACTGTACATTACCAACGTTGCCGAGGGCGAGGTTGCTGATCCGTCCGGTAACGAGCATGTGCAGGCTGTAAAGAAATATGCTGCAGAAGAAAATGCTGAGGTTATCGTTGTTTCCGCAAAGATGGAAAGCGAAGTTGCCGAGCTTCCGGAAGAAGAGGCTAAGGAATATCTGGAAATGGCAGGCCTGGAGGAAACCGGTCTGGACCGCCTGATTAAAGCAGGCTTCAAGCTGCTTGGCCTGATGACCTTCCTGACTGCGGGCGAAATGGAATCCCGTGCCTGGACTATTAAGCTGAACACTAAGGCTCCGCAGGCAGCAGGCAAAATCCATACCGACTTTGAGCGTGGCTTTATCCGTGCGGAAATCGTTTCCTTTGATGATCTGGTAGCCTGCGGCAGCAAGGCTGCAGCACGTGAAAAAGGCCTGGTTCGTCTGGAGGGCAAGGATTACGTTATGCAGGACGGCGATGTTGTCGAGTTCCGCTTCAACGTATAATTTATTACAGCGTAATATGCAACCTGAGCGCAGCAAGCGAAAGCGTGCTGCGCTTTTTGTGTAACTATACATAATCTAAAAAGATGCGCTGTAAGTTTCTGGAATTCAAACTGCAAAGATATGCAAACCAAAAGTTTGTAGAATTGATTCTATAAACTTCGATAGATTTTCTGTTGGCTGAATAGGAGTTTTTGTATAGGGATATGGTATAATAATGTAAAAATACGAATACGTTTATTGGAGGTGCGGAGATGTACGAACAGATTGTAGCTTGGTGGCAGACGAAAAATATTCAGACAGATGCAGACTTAGAAGAAGCATTTAACGGGCATGTAATTTCTTTTGCTTATAACTCCGGTAATATTGAAAATCCTAATGTAACCTATCATGATACATGCGAAATTTTTGAGCATGATGGCGTTACAAGCTATACCGGTGATATCCGTACCTTGTTTGAGATTCGCAATGCAAAATTAGCTAATGAGTATTTTTTGCAGCGTTTAATGAGCGTAAGCCTATTGATGAAAATTTGATAAAAGAAATCCAAAAACGCCTGACGCTCAATACTTATGATCCTTTGCGCTGGAAAAAAGGAGAACGGCCCGGGGAATATAAAAAGGGCGATTATGTTACAGGTAAGAATGAGACCGGTGCCTGGCTGGAGGATGTGCCGGACGAAATGCAGGAGCTTATAGAAGATATTGGCGATGTTGACGATAAGAATGCGTTAACGGCAGCAGCCTTTTTTTCATGCTAAGTTTGAAAATATCCATCCGTTTGCCGATGGCAATGGGCGCACAGGACGCTTGGTGATGAATTATCTGCTGGTTATACATAATCATCCGCCGATTGTTATCCATCAGGAGGATAGAAAGGCGTATTTTGACGCGCTGGAGGCGTGGGATGAAGAGCAGAACCTGCAGCCGTTGAAGGATTTTTGCGGGCGCAGACGGTTAAAACGTGGGAGAAGCAGGTACTCAGGAGAAGAAGATAGGTATATGATTGCATAAACTGAGCGAGTAAGTTCAGTTGATGCATAAGTGTATACATCAACTGAAAACATCAATTTAGTTGATGTATGAGTGGATACATCAACTGGCAAGTGGACGAATTAAGATAGAGGCAGGAGGAAAGGTATGCCGACTTTAAACTGGATTGGAAAAGATAAGGTGCTGAATCACCATTTTGAAGTGCCTTTTCATGTGCTGGAAAGGCAGTACAGCTTTGATGAAGCAGGCAAGCATGAAGAAGATAACGGCAGCGAGAACATGATTATTCATGGTGACAATTTGCTGGCGCTTAAATCGCTGCTGCCCAAGTATGAGGGCAAGATTAAATGTATTTATATTGATCCGCCGTACAATACAGGTAATGAAAACTGGGTGTACAATGATAATGTTAACGATCCGCATATACAAAGATGGCTGCATCAGGTTGTAGGCAAAGAGGGAGAGGATTTGTCGCGTCACGATAAATGGCTGTGCATGATGTATCCGCGCCTCAAGCTTTTGCAGCGCTTGCTTGCGGATGACGGCGTTATTTTTATCAGTATCGATGATAATGAGCAGGCGAAACTAAGACTTATATGTGATGAAATTTTTGGAAATGGAAATTTTCTCTAAATTGCAATAAGAAGTTGCACACTTTTTGAAAATTAAGATGCATAGATCTTATCCAACTCAAAGTCAAACAGTTCATCTGGAGTTTTATATCCCAGAATCTTCCTTGGAAGTGAATTACACCA
>ENA-OQCS01000377-OQCS01000377.1-human-gut-metagenome-genome-assembly--contig:-NODE-377-length-24733-cov-3.752703_pt1 | contig 24733 bp, 30 predicted proteins | sample MGYA00242757_ERZ504575 | MGnify/ENA primary metagenome ERZ504575 (study PRJEB26092, sample SAMD00036297) | human gut metagenome | host: Homo sapiens | study: EMG produced TPA metagenomics assembly of... | reverse complement strand
CGTAAAGCTCCACGACGGCACCTATCCATTCATGTTTTCCAAGAACATCTATGTAGATGGACTGGAGAGCGATTCCAAGTATGTATTCCAATACTGCAGGAATGTGGAGATTCACCATGCCAAGATTACGACCAAGGACAGTTTCTGGGAGTGCGAGAACGTGACGGTTTATGATTCTGAACTGAATGGCGAATATCTCGCCTGGCACAGCAAGAACATCAAGCTGGTGCGTTGCCACATCAGCGGTGAACAGCCTCTCTGCTATATGGACCATGTCACACTCGAAGACTGCACCTTCGATAAGGAATGCGACCGCGCCTTTGAGGATTGCATGAACATCAATGCACTCATCAAGGGAAGCATCACCAATATCAAGAATCCTATTTCCGGAAGAATCGAGGCAGATGAAGTGGGAAGCGTAACCTATCACTGAGTTTGCCAAGCGCCAAAGGAGCATGTGAGATCATCGACCATTCGAAATAGCAGAAGCATTCATTGCGATTCTGTATTCCCTTAAACAAAAAAGGCATTGCACCTAGGGATAATTGTTCTTAGTATTAAGAGAAATCTCCGTTCAACGACGCTGAACGGCGGTTCAACGACGTGAACGCAAGTTCAACACTTGTGAACGGAGATTTTGATAAAGGAAAAAGAGATTTATCTTACGAGCAATGAAGAAATAACATAGATAGAAAACAAATATGAAATATAATTTTGATGAAATCATCGAACGTCGCGGTACCAATTCCTATAAATGGGATCTGGTAAAGGAAGACGGCGTTATTCCGATGTGGGTAGCAGACATGGATTTCCAGACAGCTCCCTGCATCATCGAAGCTCTGCAGAAGCGTGTAGCTCACGGCATCTTCGGCTACACCCTCGTACCTGATTCTTATTACGAGGCTATCATCAGCTGGTTCGCACGCCGCCACCAGTGGAACATCGAGAAAGACTGGATTCTCTATACATCGGGCGTAGTACCAGCCATCTCCAGCTGTCTGAAGGCTATCTGCATGCCAGGCGAAAAGGTTTTGGTGCAGACTCCTGTGTATAACTGCTTCTTCTCCTGTATCAAGAACAGTGGCTGCGAAGTGGAAGAAAATGAATTGAAGCGTGTGGGTAACTGTACCTACGAGATAGATTTTGAGGATTTCGAGCGCAAGTGCGCCGACGAGAAGACTACCGCCTTCATTCTCTGCAACCCTCACAACCCAGCCGGAAGAGTATGGAAGAAAGAGGAACTGGAGCGAATGAACGACATCTGTCTCAAACATGGGGTAAAAGTCATCGCAGATGAAATTCATTGCGAACTCATCATGCCTGGCAATCAATACACTCCGTTTGCCAGCATCAGCGAAGCTTGCCGTGACAACTGCGTGGTATTGAATTCTCCATCAAAGTCGTTCAATATCGCCGGACTCCAGATTGCCAACATCATCTGTCCGGATGCAGCATTGCGCCGCCGCATCAACCGCGCATCAATATCAACGAGGTTTGCGATGTCAATCCATTCGGTGTCATCGCTCTCCAGGCTGCCTACAACGAGGGTGAGGAATGGCTCGACGACCTGAACCAATATCTCTACGAGAACTATCAGGCAGTAAAGGAATTCTTCAATTCTGAGTTGCCGCAGGTTCGCGTTACCCGGCTTGAGGGCACTTATCTGATTTGGCTCGATATCCTGCCATTCGAGTTATCAAGCGACGAGGCTTACGAAAAGCTGATGAATGACGGCAAGGTGTTCGTCAACAGCGGTACGATGTATGGCAGAAGGCAGGTCAAGGCTACCTGCGCCTCAACATCGCCTGTCCTCGCAAGACCCTGATGCAGGGTTTGATTCGCATCGCACGAGTTCTCAGCCAGTATATGGATGAAGAGGATTTGAGCGGATGCCCTGCATAAAAAAGAGCGGATGCCCTGCATAATGAAGCGAATAAAGAGAAAAGAATACTAAATACAATGTTTAAAACAAGATAATATGGAAAATGAAGTTTTAAAAGCCATCAAGGAGAGAAGAAGCATTCGTCGCTTCAAGGCTGACCAGATTACCGACGAGGAATTGAAGACAGTTTTGGAAGCTGGCACTTGGGCAGCTACCGGTCATGGCACTCAGGAGCCATTCATCATAGCAGTTCAGAATCCTGAGATTTGCGCACAGCTTCGCAAGATGAACGCAGACATCATGGGTGTAGAGAGTGATCCATACTACGGAGCGCCAACCATCGTCATCGTCCTGGCTCCAGAAAGTAATGTAAACGGAGTAAAAGACGGCAGCCTCATCTTGGGCAATATGATGCTTGCAGCCCACTCCATCGGTCTTTCTTCCTGCTGGATCAACCGTGAAGACGGTATGTTCGCATCAGAAGAAGGCAAGAAGTTGATGAAGGATTGGAATCTTCCTGAAGGTTTGATGGGAGTAGGAGCTCTGGCTTTAGGTTACGCATCTGCTCATCCTCATACCGTAAAGCCTCGCAAGGAGGATTACTACCGCATCATCAAATAAAAAAAGCAAAAAGAACAATGCAAGTATGGAATGAAACCAATAGAATTCTATGCCAAACATCAAAAAAAAAAAGGTCTCATGATTTCAAAAACCATGAGACCTTTTATTTATATATAAGATTCTATATATTATATAATGTAACTAAAGTTTCCCACCCCAAAATAATGGGGTAAAAATAACTGTTTCTCAATAAAAAGTTGTATCTTTGTAATCGCTAAAGAACAAAAAACAACGATTTAAAGAGTAACTGTTATGGATGCAAAATTAAGACTCATGGGATGAATCATGTGGAATAGGGAATGCTGATAAGCCGAAAATCATGTTTTATATTGCCAAATTGTCCATTGGGGCGATATGGCGAAGTAGTATTCCAGTCAGCCAGCGTCCACTTCCAAATCTTCAGTTTTGCGCCTATCAGTGACTGCACCCCGCATTTCAGGCTTGCATTGAATGCGAATGTCGGATCACCTTTTGCCGGCACCGTGATGGAAGCATCGGCATCAAGTCCTAACCGCGGGCCGACAGCGATTTCCGGACCGGCGAAACCGTAGATCATCGCATCGCAAGAGACATAGAAGCCTATGCCTGTTCTCAAGTTCACGTTGCCCTTGATGACATCCATGGAAAACTTGTTCTCTATCTGCCTGTATTCACCATAGGCCTTCCATGAGCCTCATAGAGGACACCGGCCTTGAGTTTATTCTCAAACCTATACGACAGGCCGGTGCTGAGGCTGCCTGTCAGCGTACCGTCAACCTTGAAAATGACACCAGGACTGAAAGTGATGCTCACGGGGACAATGCCAGCCATGAAGACCGCGGTATAGCCGGGAAAACTTATCAGCCGCTTGGTGAACTTGTCTTTTGGCAATGTAAGGCTCTTGCCAACATTCAAGTTCATTTCGGGCTTGAAAGCGAGTCCGCCATAGACACCGGCATCAAATTTCTTTAACGTTATGCCTTTCTTAAACGAGAAGCCGGTCTTTAATTGCAGCTTGGCGTTGACCTTTGCCTTAACGGGAACTTTCAGTCCGATGCTCGCATCCGCTTTTGAATCCAACTTGATGTTTGCTTTCAGCGTGACATCCTTATTGACAATAGCCCAGTCGATGTCAGACTTGTCCAGATCCTCTGCCGTTGCATAAGCATAGCCGTCCGTCCCGGAGGCCGGGTGAACTGGCTGCGTGCAAGTGCCATGTCTTCCGTCACCTGCACGTCCTCTCCAGCGCCACCATTGTCGGTATAGAGGATAACTGCCGGATGGATGGTGTCTCCCTCCATATATCGGGCGGACATGTCTTCAACGGCATTGGTGCCACCGGCGCGCGTCCAGGCTTTTGCAGCTTGATGGTTGACATGGATTTTTGTATCGAAATTTATCTCCGCATCCTCCGGCAGTACGTCTGCCAACGAAGCGCTCTTGTCAACAGTGAGCACATAGCGGCCGTTATCCAGCATTTCAGATGTGACGCGCCGGATGTAAGGAAGGCTGTTCACTTTTTGCCATACCGCCATTGGTCTGCCAGAGAAGCGGGTGATGCCCATCTTGTCGGCCAATGCCTTGCTGACAGCAATCCGTGTGGTGTCGGCATTTAGGATAATGACATCATCGGATGCCGTGAAGTGGTGGTAGGTCAGTGAGATAGCGGATGAGTCAGCCGTCTCAGCCCCGCTGCCTCCCGGGGATGCTGCGTCGTCTGAGCAACCTGTTACAAAGAAGGCAGGGATTATCAGCATGATAGCTAGCCAATGAAAGCAATTGGCTTGCCTTAGTGCCGGAATAAGTTTGAATAAGGTCTTGTCCATCATGTCAGTGTTAAATTATTTTATCTTGAAGTTAAACGTCTTGCCATATTCGCGAAGAATGGACAGACGGAGCGTCTTTTCAGAAAGGTCGTAGAGGGCTGACCATTGGGTCTGCGACGTGAGTTCCTCGGTCGGAGGCTGTGAGACCGCCTGAAGTAGCGGCATGGCATCGGCCGCTTTCAGTACATAGTTGTTGGCACGCAGGGTGTTTCTCAGTGTATCATAACGCACCTTGCCGTGTTTTGATCCCCAGCCGTCGGTAGTGCCAACCATCGTCGGCGAGACATAGAAATTGGTGACACAGCGCAGGGTGTCGTTCCCTTTCAGCACCTCCATTACTCTCGGTGTGGTCTCGCCTTTGGAACGGGTATATTCCACAATGGCATAGTCGCCAGTGGCATCGGCCATGAAGTAGTGGTAGTTGCCGCGTCCGCTGCCGCGCATGTCCATATCGTAACTGCCCAGGAGCTGTATGGCTCATTCACGGTTGAGGCCTTGTCGAGCAACATTCTTATAGCTGTCGTCGTACCAATGCGCGGCTTGCCTGTCTGCTGGTTGGTCTGGTTCTCGTTAAGTGACAGCACACCGATGGCAAAGCGTCCTCATTGATGCCGTCGAGGGCGGCATAAGGCAGTCCCATCAAGAGTGAGAGATCAGTTGTTCCATCGGTATAGAACCCCTTGCCATAGCCTAAGTTCATGCCATCGACCATCGAAATGGACCGTTTCCCGCCAGCCGGTGCCGTATGCACTAAGATGGCCGCAATTGACTTGTAGCTCTTTCCGTCGGCAGTGGAATGACGGTAGTCATAGTTGCGTCCCATCATGAAGTTGCCGCTTTGACGCTCAGGTGCAGCGAAGGCGCTACAGCCTGTGCCAAGAGAGACCTTTGCCTGACTTTTAGGAATACTGTCATAGAGCAGGTAGGCGATGTAGCTGAAGAGCTGGTCGGTTTGTGTGTAACCGGCCTTCAGTACGTCATCCAGTCTGTAATCGGCCGTATAGTCGATTTCGTACAGTCGGCCGGTCCCGTCAACATCCCTCATGCATGCAGCATTGCCAGTTTGCCGTCGTCTTTGATGTAGGCTGCTGGATTGTGTGTGATGATGGTCGGAGCATCGTTGTCATCATTGCCGCACGAAGCTGTAAGGATTGCAACAATCACGCACGCTACTGACAACAAGTTGCGTGTGAGAATAGTGTTGGAGCATCTTTTCTTTAGCATTTGTTTCTTTGTCATATTTGTCATATTTGTGATATTTGTTAATATTCGCACCGGTTGGTGTCGGCAAAGATACGAAATGTTTAAGACATACGAAAGTCCAATCCTCTGTGGAACAGAGTTTTTTTGTGCGTAGAACAAAAACTTGCTGTTAGCGCAATAGCTAAGTTTGCTGATAGAGCAAAAATTGTGGATAGCGCAACTTTGGCCTCAGCCATTTGCGATAGCCCTCTTTCGCCATTTGGACGGCGGACAGCCTTCTTTCGTCGTGAATATCTTCGTGAAATAGCTCAGCGAAAGAAACCCCGATGCCTCGGATATAGCGGCGACCGTCAGTTCCGGATGCTGCACCAACTGTTGTTTGGCGTAGGCAATGCGGAGTTCGGCAATCCATTCGCGGAATGACACGTGATAAACCATCTTGATGTATGATGAGAGGTAGGTGCGGTTGGTTACGAGTGTGGCTGCCAGTTCCTCAATGGTCAGCCTTGACGGGTATAGCCGTCGGCAGTAATCCACTTGTCCAACCGCTCCTTGATGGTGGCGTGATAAGTTGGAAGGAGCGCATCGTCATGTTCATTGCATTTAAGCGTTTGGCTTGTTTCCTCCATCATCTCTTTCTCTAAAATACTTTCCACCTGTTCGTAAAAAAGCAGATAGTTCAGATAGGAGCAGTAAAGATAAATGTAGAAAGGAATGCTCGACAAAATCCAAAGGAAAACGAAGCGGTCGGGGAGGAAAGTGAGCAGTCCGCAGCCAACGCCATATATCAGCGCCCACCATGTGAAGATGGACATCCACTGGATGTAGGCGCCGATGTCCTCTGAGTGCATGTCGTCGAACAGTCGCACGGCACGGCGGTATGTGAGGATGATGTTGCGTGAAAGACAGATGCCGTAGCAATAAGCCAAAGTGCCATGAGTACAATTGCGGCATGTTGCATTGTTCCCTTTGACACGCCCAACAACAGCACAATGGAGAGAAGAACGTAGGCCAGCCATCCAGCGATATGCATAAGGAGCCGCCTCACTGTAAAGTAATGGGGCTTGAGCAGTACCATGAAGCGCAGTTGAAGAGCCAGTAAGTAAGGTAATAGGTGGAGAGATTCATCATGATGCTGCCTCTTTCCAAAGAAACCGGGGAGCCACAAATAAATGCACCGAATAATTGGCTGACAGTGCCAGCAGCGCTCCGGCCATGAGGCGACGCGACATGAGATAATTGCTGAAGATGCGCTTGTCGGGTGTCTTTGCCAAAAGAAAATAGAAAGCAAAGAACAGCATCAGCACAAGAGCTATGCCGAGGGAATTGTCGTATAATGTGTAATTTGGAGAAATCATGATGTTGCGATAAATGTTGTTTGTCAATATCTGTATGGCGGAGTCAATTAGCAAGTGCAAATTTATGATTTATGCCTTAATTCCGCAACTAAGCGTGTAATTTGTTATTAACAAAAGTTTCCCTCCCCAAAATAATGGGGTGAAAATAACAGTTTCTCGATAAAAAGTTGTATCTTTGTAATCGCTACAGAACAAAAACAACGATTTAAAGAGTAACTGTTGTGGATGCAAAATTAAGCAATTTTTCTGAGTTATCAAACATATTAAGTATTAAAAGTTCATAGCGAACCAATTTAATGGCACTTTTTACCCGTTTTGCCAAACAGCGTAATGCCGAGAACCCAAACGCCATCCGCTTTAACGAGTCTACGGAATCGAAACTGAAGGTTGCCGTTGACAAGATAAAGAGAGCTTGGAGTCATAAGTGCCTGCGAGCCAAGTATGTTCTTTGTGACAGCTGGTTTACTTGTGAATATCTCATCGCCGAAGTTAGAAAGCTTGGCAAAGGAGCCTTGCATCTTGTAGGATTGGCGAAAATGGAAAAGAAGTGGCATAAAAAACTTTTAGGTAACCGTTAAAATGCCCTGTTTATAGGGATTGATGGAACATTAAGGACTCAAAAATGCCCTATAAACTGGGATAGGAAACCTTAGTAATGTAATCCTTTTATACATTATAATTTAACCTTTGCCAAAACCTTACCGGTGGCACCCGAAAGACTCGCTACGAAGGCTCCAGCCTTATCACCAGCCTGCTTCAGGAAAGCCGCATCGTTCATCATGGAACTCATCAAGCCCTCGAAGTCCTCATAGGTATTGATTTCAAAACCGCCACCCGACTTCAGCAAGCCCTGAGCCTCCTGGAACTTCTTGTTGTTTGGACCAAAGATAACCGGCATATTCCATACAGCAGCTTCCAGAGTATTATGAATACCCACACCGAAACCACCGCCGATATAAGCCACATCACCATAATTATACATGCTGCTCAGCAATCCGAAGCAATCGATAATCAGCACATCTGCTTGGCTGCCTCCTCAGGGGTAGTCTGCGTATAGCGTACCACCTTCTTATCCTTCAAGAGAGAAAGAATCAGCTTCAGATGTTCCTCAGCAATCACATGAGGAGCAATCAGTAGTCGCCAATCCTTATGCTCATTGAAGAAACGGATAAAGATTTCCTCATCTGGAGGCCATGAACTACCAGCCACGAAGACCTTGTAGTCTGGATGAGATGCTTTCTCAGAAGACGCAGCAGAATCAGAACCAGCCACCCCACTTCTGAAAGCCTCGCAGATAGGCAGATGTTTAGCCGCCTGCTTAATCTGGAGTACACGGTCGAAACGGGTATCTCCTACCACATCCACATCCTTGATGCCGATGCTTTCGAGCAATCGTTTGCTTTCCTCATTCTGCACGAAGAAACGGGTAAAACACTTCAGTACATTTGCATAACTCCTGCCATACCACTTGAAGAACACCTGATCCTCGCGGAAGATACTGCTCACACTATAGGTAGGAATGTTGCGATGCTTCAGGATATGAAGGAAATTAGACCAGAACTCATACTTGATGAAAAAAGCCATCACAGGGCGTACCAGGCGAAGGAAACGGATGGCATTCAGACGGGTATCCACTGGCATATAGCAGATAATGTCGGCACCCTCATAGTTCTTGCGCACCTCATAACCCGAAGGAGAATAAAAGGTGAGCAAAATCTTATACTGAGGATAATCCTTGCGGATTTGCTCCATCAATGGACGTCCCTGCTCAAACTCACCGAGCGATGCTGCATGAAACCAGATGTACTTAGCATTAGGATCCACCTTCTGCTTCAATATCTTGAAAGCCTCACGCTCGCCACGCCACATCTTGCGTACCTTTTCATTAAACAGACTGGCGATGGCTATGCCCAATAGGACGAAATATATTACGATATTATAGATCATGATATTACTTTATTGGTTAGTATCTATAAATACGTGAACTCTCTGAGGAACATTCAGCCCGACGGCAAAAGTTCCTCAGAGAGATGTTTATTGTGAATTAACCCAAAACTTCGATAGCCTTGCGAAGGCGACGCAAAGTCTCCTCCTTACCGAGGAAGGCAGAGATGTCGAACATACCTGGACCCTTGCCCTCTCCTACGAGAGTCAGGCGGAAGGCATTCATTACATCACCGAGCTTATAGCCCTTGTCCTCTACCCACTTCAATACGACAGGCTCCTGACCCTCGATAGAGAAGTCCTCGATGCCCTCGAGAACCTCAGCGAGTTCAGTCATCTGCTGAGCAGAGTACTCCTTCCAGCGCTTCTTGCAGTCTTGGCATCATACTCTGTAGGAGGAATAAAGAAGAATGAGCACAATGGCCACAACTCATAGACGAAGTTCACACGGTCCTTCATCATGTGTACCACCTGCTTTACTCTATCCAAAGTCTCCTCTACACCATTGTTAGCCACGATAGGTGCAAAGAGGTTGGCAATCTCATCATCACTCTTCATGAGAATGTACTCATGGTTGAACCAGATGCCTTCTTGAAGTCGAACTTGGCACCAGCCTTGGAACAGCGGGAGATATCGAAAGCCTTCACCAACTCATCGAGAGAGAAGATTTCCTGCTCCGTACCAGGGTTCCAGCCGAGGAGCGCCAGGAAGTTGACTACAGCCTCTGGGAAGTAGCCACTCTCACGATAACCAGAAGAAACCTCACCGGTCTTAGGGTCATGCCACTCCAATGGGAATACAGGGAAACCGAGGCGGTCACCATCGCGCTTGCTCAACTTACCCTTGCCCTCTGGCTTGAGAAGCAAAGGAAGGTGTGCGAAGCGAGGCATAGTATCCTCCCAACCGAAAGCCTGATAAAGGAGAACGTGCAATGGTGCACTAGGCAACCATTCCTCACCACGAATCACGTGAGAGATTTCCATCAAGTGGTCGTCCACGATGTTTGCCAAGTGATAAGTTGGCAATTCATCAGCACTCTTATAGAGCACCTTGTCGTCCAGGATATCACTCATCACCTTCACGTCGCCACGAATCATATCATTGACATGAATCTCCTGTCCTGGTTCAATCTTGAAACGAACGGTATATTGCTTGCCGTCGGCGATGAGCTGATCTACCTCCTCCTTGGAAAGGGTAAGAGAGTTGCGCATCTGCATACGGGTATGGGCATCGTACTGGAAATTCTGAATCTCAGCACGCTTAGCTTCCAGCTCCTCTGGAGTATCGAAAGCGATATATGCCTTACCATTGTCCAAAAGCTGCTGTACATATTTCTTATAGATATCACGACGCTCGCTCTGGCGATAAGGACCATGCTCGCCACCGAAGCTCACACCCTCATCAAACTGGATACCGAGCCACTTGAAAGATTCCAGGATATATTCCTCGGCTCCTGGTACGAAACGATGAGAGTCTGTATCCTCGATACGGAACACAAGCTCACCACCATGCTGGCGAGCAAACAAATAATTATAAAGGGCGGTACGGACACCACCAATGTGCAGTGCTCCCGTTGGACTTGGGGCAAAACGCACTCTTACTTTTCTATCTGCCATGTCTTATTTTATAGCTATTTTTGAATTTTTCTGCAAATTACAGTTTTTTTTGCGATTATAATAGTTTTTTTTCGTATTTTCGCACTGTAAAAAGGAATTAATGGGAGAAAAGATGCTTTTTTGCTCAATATTTGGGAAAATGAGCAGTTTTTTAGCCCAAAAACGTCACAAACCATAAAGCGTAACAAACATGAGTATATTCAACAATCTCGAGGAGAATTATTGGCGCAACCTGATCACCAAGACCATTCTCGTTATCTTTACAGTTGCCATCATTGTCTGGTTTTTGCCACGCAATGAGGGCAGACAGTTCCGTTACGATGTGGGAAAACCTTGGATGTACGGTTCAGTGATTGCCACCTTCGACTTCCCGATCTACAAGACCGATAAAGCCATCAAGCACGAGCAGGATTCGCTGTTGCGGCAGTTCCAGCCGTACTACACAGTGAATTCCAATGTCGGCAATGAACAGATCAAGCGTTTTCTCCACGACTTCAGCCAGGGCATTCCAGGACTTCCGAAGGAATACGTGGAACTCATAGCCAACCAGCTGAAGCAGGTTTATCAGACGGGCATTGTCAGCACGCCTGAATATAACCGTATCTACAAGGATTCTACCAGTATGATACGCATCATCAGCGGCAAGAACGCCAAGAGCTTTCCTATCGGTAACTTCTACTCTACCATTGCCGCCTATGAGCACATCTTCTTTGATGAGAAGATATCGGCACAGCGGCAGATTCTCTCCCGCTGCAATCTCAACGACTATGTGGAACCCAACCTTATATATGATAAGGAACGCTCGGAGGCAGAACGAACAGACTTGCTGAGCAGCATACCGCTGGCCAGCGGTATGGTGATGAGTGGACAGAAAATCATCGACCGAGGCGAAGTAATCAATGATTATACTTACCGAGTGCTTACCTCTTTCGACAAGGAGACTAAGCGCCGAAGTTCTACTGAGGACGAGCTTACCACTACCATCATCGGGCAGGCACTCTTCGTACTGATTCTCGTGATGATGTTTACCTTCTATCTCACGCTCTTCCGCAAAGACTACTTCGACAAGCCACGCAGCATCACCATGCTCTATGCGATGATTACGCTGTTCCCAATCTTTGTGTCACTCATCATGAAGCACAATTTCTTCAGCGTATATATCATCCCATTTGCCATGGCACCTATCTTTGTGCGCGTCTTTATGGATTCACGAACGGCTTTCATCACGCATGCCACGATGATTCTCATCTGTGCGGCAGCTGTGAAATACCAATATGAATTCATCATCGTGCAGCTGGTTTCCGGCTTGGTTGCGATTTACAGCCTGCGCGAATTATCCAAGCGCTCGCAGATATTCTTCACAGCCCTCCTGGTTGCCATCAGTACCACCGTGGTATATGTGGCCCTCCAGTTGATGCAAGACAATCAGGTGTTCAATATCGACCGCAGCATGTACACCTATTCCACCATCAATGGAATTTTCCTGCTGCTCGCCTATCCACTGATGTACATCATCGAGAAGACGTTTGGTTTCACCTCTAATGTCACACTCTTCGAGTTGTCCAACACCAACAAGGGGCTGCTGCGCAACCTGAGCGAGATTGCTCCTGGTACATTCCAGCACTCCATCACCGTAGGTAATCTGGCAGCGGAGATAGCCAACCGTATCGAGGCAAACAGTCTGCTGGTACGTACCGGAGCACTCTATCACGATATCGGCAAGATGACAAACCCCGTATTCTTTACGGAGAACCAGGCAGGAGTGAATCCACACGACCAGCTGAGTAATCTGGAAAGTGCCCAGATCATCATCAGTCACGTAACAGAAGGACTGAAGATGGCAGAAAAGGTAGGTTTGCCGGGTATTATCAAGGACTTCATCACTACTCACCACGGTACAGGTATTGCCAAATTCTTCTATGTAAACTATTGCAATGCCCATCTACGGAAGTAGTAGATAAGTCACTGTTCCAATATCCGGGACCGAATCCGTTTACCCGAGAGCAGGCAATCCTGATGATGGCGGATACAGTAGAAGCAGCTTCCCGCTCACTGAATGAATATACGGAAGAAAGCATCAGTAATCTGGTAAACAAGCTCATCGATGGACAGGTGCAGATGGATTCTTCAAGGAATGCCCGATTACCTTCCGTGACATTGCACTTGCCAAGCTGGTGCTTATCGATCGTCTGAAAGCGATTTATCATACCCGCATCTCCTATCCTCACATGAATGTGAAGGAGAATCAAAGCATAAAAAAAAGAGGAAGAAGCTCCTCAAGCTGAAACCGACGTTCAAAAGTCTTGAAAACAGCTGATTTTTCAAGGTATCGAAACATACAAATAAAGCTATCAAATAGCCCGAGAATTTGCACAGTCTTTAAGTTTTGTGCAGATTCTCGGGCTATTTGCGTTAATATACTTTAAATATAAAATTACCATTATGGATAAATAGAACATTATAGTTACCTTTGCGGACGTTTTTATTAATATTATTAAGATGAAGAAACTAAAATTAGTTAGTTTGGCCATTGCGATGGCCTGTGCAACACCTTCTTTGGCAGGTGGTTTGCTCACTAACACCAATCAGCATGTTGCATTCAATAGAATGATGAGCCGTGAGGCTTCAATTGGTATCGACGGCGTTACTACAATCCAGCCGGTGTTGTATTCATGGGTGAAGGTCACCATCTTGCCATCAACTGGCAGTTGGCTTACCAGACACGTAGCATTGAAAATGATTATGCGCTGTTCACAAACAATGTGAACAATCCGATTACTCCTCGTACTTTCAAGGGTGAGGCTTTTGCGCCTGTCATCCCTTCATTCCAGTATGCTTACAATAAAGGCAGATGGTCACTCCAGGCTAGTTTCGCCCTCACCGGTGGCGGTGGTAAGTGTACTTTCGACGATGGACTGGGTTCCTTCGAGAAGATTGTAGCCGAGACAGCTTTGGCAGCTTGCGGTTTGGCAAGAACCGTTGACAACGTATTGGGTAATACACTTGGCCAGCCAGGAATGCAAATGTTTACAACCGACCAAGCTTTCGGTCAGAAAGGCGAATATAGTTACAACAGCTATATGCATGGCCGTCAGTACTATTATGGTCTCTCTGTAGGTGCTGCATATAAATTCAGCGACAACTTCAGCGCATTTGCAGGCGTACGTGGCGTCTATGCTTCAACAAACTACTATGGATATGTTGAAAACATCAAGGTAGGCAACATGCCTCTTTACAAGGTACTCGACCCTAACAAGGAAAATGCAGCCAACATTGAATTGAGCTGTGACCAGAGCGGCATCGGCTTTACTCCTATCATCGGTGTAGACTTCAAGACAGGCAAGTGGAACTTCTCTGCAAAATATGAGTTCAAGACTCGCATACGTTTGAAGAACAAGTCTGTAAATCAGGCTCCTAGTATCAGTGCTCTCCCAGACAACTTGTCTAGACAGATGGTTGGAACTTTGACAGAGGTATTCACTAAAAAGGGTATGACTCCAGAAAATGCTCTAGCCACTGCAACAAATACTACTAAAGCAGTTTTAACTAACGGTGATGTAGTAAAGACAATGGCTGGCTTGAAGACCGAGTTCGACACCAAGCTCGAAGAGGCTATCGGCGAATACGAAGATGGCAAGAAGATTGCAGGTGATATTCCTGCATATCTGGCACTCGGTGTTGGCTATAGCCCTGTCGATGCAGTTAGAGTAAACGTAGGTTTCCACTGGTTCGATGACAAGCACGCTACATCTTACAACAACCGACAGGAGAAGTTGAACCGTGGTACATTGGAGTACAACGCAGGTGTCGAGGTAGATGTAAACAAGAAGATTACCTTGAGTACTGGCTGGCAGAATACCAACTATGGTTTGCCTGATGAGAACCTTGACACACCAGCTTCAAAAAGATACATGGACGACAAATCATTCGTTGTCAGTTCAAACTCTGTAGCTTTCGGTGGTGTTTATCACATCAATAAGAAGATGGATCTGAACGTGGCTTACTTCCACACCTTCTATCAGCACAAGAAGACTTCAGAGAATGTAGAACAAATAGGAAAGACCTACAGCTCTGATTACACACGTAACAACAATGTGTTCGCAGTAGGTCTTGACATCAACTTCTAATCACAGTGTTGAAAAAGCCGAATTAGATGGTTGAAAAAGCCGAATTAGACTTATGTTTATCAAACTATCAGATAAGACGACAAGACACATAACTACAAACATTCAAAAAGGCTATCCCTCTCGTTAAGATTGGGATAGCCTTTCTTTTTTATCTCACACAGAGGATTCCGACATGACTACTTTACCTACATCGGGTCCACATCATAATATATCTGCAAAGCTCCATACCTCGGATCTTTTGCCATTATCTGCTGTGCATACTTCAGATATTCGCGCACCTTCTTCTGGTCGATACCATTCTCCAGCTTGATGACAATCTTGCGGATATTCATTGTCTTTACACGTGCTACAGCCGGCTTATCCGGTCCGAGTACGCGTTCACCAAACCATCCTCTCAGCGTCTTGCCCAATTCCAGACTAGCCTGTTGGCAGATCTTTTCGTGCTTGTGCTTCAGGAACACATTGATAAGATGGAAGAAAGGCGGATAATGAAACATTCTTCTCTCCTCCAGGATTCCCTTGAAAAGAGAATCATAGTCATTGTGTACTACCTGACTGATGATAGGCAGTGTCGGATTCTTTGTCTGCAGAATCACGAGTCCCCGTTTGCCCTTTCTTCCGGCTCTTCCACTCACCTGCGCCATCATCATGAAAGCATGCTCGTAAGCACGGAAATCAGGATAATTGAGCATTGAATCAGCATTCAAGATACCTACTACACTCACTTTATCGAAATCCAAGCCCTTTGATATCATCTGCGTACCAATCAGAAGATTTGTCTTTCCCGAAGAGAAATCGGAGATCAGTCGCTCATAGGCATTTCGGGTACGGGTTGTATCTAAGTCCATTCGGGCGATGCGGGCTTCAGGAAAGATCTCGGAAATCTGGTCTTCGATGCGCTCTGTTCCGATACCCCTGCCCATCAACTCAGTACTGCCACAGTTAGGACATTCTGTAGGAACCGGATAAGTATAACCGCAATAATGGCAGGTAAGGAGATTGATACTCTTATGCAGGGTAAGCGAAACATCACAGTTCTTGCATTTCGGCACCCATCCACACACCTTACATTCTATCATCGGTGCAAATCCCCTTCGGTTCTGGAAGAGGATAGCCTGCTCTCCATTCTTCAGGGCTTCTTTTACCGCCGCCAGAAGCACAGGCGAATAAACACCCGTCATCATCTTGCGATGGCGGAGGTCTTTCACATCCACCACCTGTATCTCAGGCAACTGGATATCCTTGTATCGGGTCTTCAGTTCTACCAATCCATACTTACCCTGCTGGGCATTGTAATAGCTTTCCATCGAGGCGTAGCCGTTCCCAGAAGCACCTTTGCCTCCGGATACATGTTGGCAAGCACGATGGCTGCACTGCGGGCATGATAGCGTGGAGCCGGATCCTGCTGCTTGAAAGAGGTCTCGTGCTCTTCATCGATGATGACAAGTCCCAGTTTCTGGAAAGGCAGAAAGACTGCGCTTCTTGCTCCCAGGATAACATCATAGGGATGTCCGGAGAGTTGTTTCTGCCAGATTTCCACGCGCTCTGCATCACTATATTTAGAATGATAGATACCGAGCCGGTCGCCAAAGACTCTGTGCAGTCGCTCCATGATCTGAACCGTCAGGGCGATTTCGGGCAGCAGATAGAGTACCTGCTTGTGTTCCTTGATGGCTTTTCTGATGAGATGGATGTAGATTTCCGTCTTTCCGCTGGAAGTTACACCATGCAGAAGTACTACGTTTTTCTTCAGCATCTGCATCAGTATCAGATTGTAAGCATCCTGCTGCGGCATAGACAAGGGCTTGATCTGGTCTAGATGCGATTCTCCAGCCGTATTCAATCTACCCACTTCCAACTCGTAGGTAAAGAGGATGCCTCTGTCGATGAGCGCCTTAACTACAGCCGCCGTGCATCGTGCTCATTCATCAGCTCTTCCTTCGTCACCTTCTTGATACCTTCTCTAGGCGTATCTCCCTCCAGACTATCCCAATGAGAAAGAGCCAGGAAGGTGGTCAAAGTCTTCGATTGCTTCAGGGCACGCTGCACCATATTGAGCGCCACGTGCAGAGCCTGTTCATTGCGATAACTGCTAGCCAACTCCACATAGAGTTCCATCTTGGGCTTGAATTTCTCTGTAGATTTCATACCGGCAGGCATGGCTGCATTATATACATCGCCAAGAGGTGACATATAGTAATCGCTGATCCATTGCCAAAGGCGATATTGCTGGGAAAGAAGAGAGGGATAGGAATCAAGAACAGCCTCTATCGGCTTACAGTTGAAATCCGGCTTTTCGGAATGTACATCCGCTACCATAGCAATATATTTCTTGCTTTTTCCTAAGGGAACAAGCACGCGCATACCAGCCACGACTTTCTCTTCCATCCCTTCGGGGATAGAATAAGTAAAGGTGCCGTCGAGCGGAAGAGGCAATATCACATCTACATATCTCATTGTTTCTATCTTCTAATTCTTCTGAATGTTTATCGCGTGAAACAGCTACCCAACTGTTCTTTCAAGACATTCGTTCTGCAAAGATAGCAAAAAAAAAAGCAGATACCCATCATCAGGTACCTGCTTTTATATATTTTAATGTATCTACTCGAAGAGATACAAGTTACAGTAGCTTAGAACCAGTAGCCGAGTGCAATCTGCCAAGAGTTGTTACGGCTCTTGTCCACTGATTCAAGAACCTTAGAGAAGCTAGCATCAGCAGACTTGCCGCAAGCGATATTGTAGTTGGCTGATACCTGAAGATGGTTCAGCAAGGTTACACCAGCACCTACGTTTACGCTGAAGTTTGACTTCTTCAAAGAGTAGTTGCCCACCTTTTCCAAATCAAAGTTCTTGTCACCCACATTGAATCCCCACTGTGGACCAGCAAAAAGGAAAACGTTAGCCAGGCTGCTCAAGCCAAAACCATAACGAACGTTGACAGGAATGTTGATAGACTGCTGCTTCACATTAGTCTTTCCAAATTCATCAGCAATATTATACTTAACATCAGCCTCTTTCTGGTCGTATAAAGCAGCAGCATCGAAGCTCAAGCCTACGATAGGCACAGTAACCTTCACCATAGGACCAACAAAGAAACCAGTCTTGTTGGAAGCATCAAATACATCCTCGCTGAAAGACATGCTTGTCACGTTCAAACCACCCTTCAAACCGAACTTAACCTGTGCGTTTGCGCTAGTAGCATACATCATTGCTGCTACCATGAATACAAGTGATAAAATCTTCTTCATTTTCTTACCTTTTTTAATTGTTACTAATTCAATATGTTCACACTATATGTTGAAAACAACATCTCTTTTACTTAATGGCGCTCTCTTCTCACCGTGACTCTAGCCGAACCGCTGGCAGAAGAGGTTCTGTTTTTAGCCTGCTTTGACTTGACACGGGAAACCTTGCCGGTGTTGGCAGATGCGCCACGCAATCCTGTGCTTCGGCGATTCTTCCTTACACTTCCCTTTACCTCCTTTGCTGCATTGGCAATGCTGTCCAGTGAATCCTTTCGAGCCTGATTACCCCAGATATTATTCTCAAAGGCAACCAGTTCAGCCTCGATGCGTTTCTGCTCCTTTGCCATGGCAGAATCCGTGGTACAGTATTGAGAAAGGGTTTGTCCCAACAGATTGTTAGTCTTGTAAATCTTACCCTTATATTGATTTCTGGCAAAGTAATCATCAATGCTCATCACCACGACATTGTTCAGATTGCTAGTCATCACCTGCTGGCGGGTAAGATAAGGAGCCAGATCATCATATTTCACCCAAAAGAGGGGATACTTGGTTCTACCATCTCCAAAATCATCCTCACGGGTCATGATAGGGCAAAGCGCCAACACCTTGGTATGGAAGGTAGCAGAACGCTGGTCGAAAAAACTGCTCTCCTTGATATAATACGATTTCACCTCACGCGAAGGGATATCGCTGTTGTCTAACTTGATTCTACCATTTGCCTGCTTCTCATAGTAGATATGATAGTTATCCAGGAAAGACTTCGGATCCACCCGGTCGGCAGCGGCAAAACTTTCATTACCATCCATGCGATATTGGAATACGGTAATCTTTCCCGTCATCATCAATCTGAAGATGGTGGTAAAGAGATTCATCTGATTTCCCTTCGGCTCTACAGGATAATAGAGCGCAGCATTGGCTTCATTGTTGAGATCCAGTTCACGGTAGATATCTCTTCTCCAAACCACGTCCTCATCCATCGGGAGAGCAGTAGGAAAGGAGATCTGCGCACGCAGGTTGGAGTATCGCCATTCTGCTGCGCAGCTTTCTTCTGTGCTGCCGCCTGCCTGCGGGCCTCAGGTTGTGCCCAGATGCCCTGCACCATTCCCAAGAGCAGGAACAAGAACAATATCTTTTTCATTGACTTTGATTTTTAAATTTGAAACTCCGTTATTACTTTACGATAACTTCCATTACCGAAGGCAGGGTTCGCATGATGCCGTCGGGACCAACAGCTCTGATATGAGAGATGTAGAAACGACGGTTGCGATACAGCTTTCTAAACTCCTCACGCTGTCTGGCCGAGAAACTGGCTCCAGCAGAAGCCAGCGGAATGGCATTACCCATATTGTCGAAGAAGACGTTCGAAACCTACTACCTTGAAAGGAATATCCAGAAGTCCATCGTCGATGGCTGCATGAATGCCCGTGGCACCCATCAGATTGGCCTTTGCCAAACCGCCACCTCTGAATCTGTCTGTTCCCATTGCGATATAAGCGGTAGGATCTGGCAATTTTCTGACATGGAAACAAAAGGCGGCAGCGAGCGAACCTGTCCTTTATCTCTTGCCGTTACATGAATGGTAACATCCCTGCCAACGGCAGATGGAGTCGCCACGAAATGACCATTACCTTTTGATACGAACGAGCCACCACTCATAGAGGCAGAGATGGCATTAGCCGGAACACCTGGCACACTGATACTGATAGGATTGTCATAACCTGCATAAAGCACATTCATCAGGTCAGCTGCCACTGTAGCAGAATTCGGAACAGGCAATACGGTATATTTCTGACTGAAGTTACGACGGATTTCCTCACCATCCTTGCCTTTCATCAGAATATAGCCATTAAACTGATGTTCTCCGACCCCACTAGCCGTAAAGCTATATCTACCATCAGCAGCCTGAAGCCGACTGCCATTGACATAGATTTCAGGGCGCTGGGTACTGTCTATAGCCGCCATCACCACCTGTGAGTTGAATCGCTCACCCGCATAAAGGGTCGTCTTTTCAGGAATCACGAAGCATTCATCTCACTCACATTCAGTTCCACGAGTTTCACATCCTTCTTCTCATCGCCCTTCCGCGGTTCATCCTGCAAGCTTCTCTTCACCTTCTCCACCAACGACTTCCCTTGACACCGAGTTCCTCTTCAGTAGGAGTATTCAGTGCCAACATAGCCATCAAGACGACATACATCAGATTGATCATCTTCTGGCGTGGTGAAATCGGTCTTTTCTTTATTGCCATTTATTTTTCTTTTAAGTTTGCGGTCATCGCTGCAATCATACGTGCATAAATGCTGTTCAGTTGCTCTATCTGCTGAGCCATCTTCCGGGTCTGTTCATTGATCTGGTCGATGGTACCAATCTGCTGACTGGCACTTTTCAACTGCATCTCATAAACCTTGGTAATACCGGTAAGCGTGCGGTTCAGGTTTTCCATCTCCTCACTGTCACGAGTCAGACGGGAGCTCTGCTCATTAACCTTGCCAAGGGTATCTACCAGATTCCTCAGTTCATCCACATAGCTGCTCTGCACTTTCTGCATTTCCTCAGAAGCTACCTGCATTTCTGCCAAGCATCCGGCTGAACTATTGGGGAAGCCTGGTTGGCAACACCAGCAATTGGAGAAGAAGATGCTCCTATGGTAGAAGCAGCCACATTCTTGTCCTGGTATTCTACCTTACCCGTCTCCAGATATTCCTCCGTTACATGAGTAGGAAGCTCTCTGCCATCAGCAGTCTTATCGAAAGGACGGTCGAAAGCAGACAGGAAGAACACAATAATCTCAGTGCCCATTCCCAGGAAGATCATCAGTTGGCTCCGGGAAGATGCGTCAACGTGAAGAGAGTACCTGCAATAACGATACTCGCACCCCAACTATATGCATAGTTCAGGAAAGTCTGTCCCGGAACACTATCCATCCACTTCTGCAGACGATATACAATATTATATTTACTATAGTCACCCATTTTGATTATCTCCTATTCTTATTTCTTGATGGTTTCTGCTTGGCACTCGATGTGGTAGCCAGACTTCTTACGCAGCGGAATCCGATATATGAGCGTGGCTGGTTCTGGTATTCCCAAGAGCGCCATGCCGAGCGGATAAAAGATTCCGGGTCTTTCCAGGAACCACCTCTTACACTCTTTTTCTTCAACCGGTAAGGATCTTCCTTGGCTGCATTGTATTTCAGGTCAGGATTCAGATCATTCATCGCATCCACTCCTGCCTCGGTATAAACGGTACTGGTCCATTCAGCCACATTACCAGCCATATCATAGAGCCCGTTCGAGTTGGGTGAATAAATACCCACCTTACTCGTTATCAGGTTACCATCCTTGGTATAGTTACCCCTATCTGGCTTGAAGTTGGCATAGAAACATCCATCTCCATTCTTTACGTCAGCATTGTCCCAAGGGAACTCACTCTGATTCTTTCCTCTGGCAGCAAACTCCCATTCTGCCTCAGTTGGCAGACGGTAACGCTGCACAAATCTTGCCTCCGGTCCCAAACCTTTCAGAAGGTAGTCGGTACGCCAGGCACAGAAGGCATTCGCCTGCTCCCAGGTAACACCCACAACAGGATAGTCGTTGTAGGCTGGATTACTGAAATAGCTTCTCAGATAAGCTTCATTATCTGAGTTGCGGAAATCATTCACCCAGCAAGTTGTATCCGGATAGATATTCACGATATAAGTATTGAGGAAATCCCACGGACCGCTCAACGGGCGGTTGATGGTCTCTCTCACCACTCTACCCTCATCATCATAATAAGCGGTATCCTTCGAAATCATCACCACCTCATCAGGATTTATCTGGATATCTGTATTCAGACTGCGCTCCTGCGGATTGATTCGGTTACGGCGAAGGGCAGCTGCTGTGTAATCATAGATTTCATACTTATAGTTGAGCTGGCGCCAATCAATCAGCTTCTCACCGGTCACCGGATTCACATTGTAGAGACTTTCTATCGCACGCAGTTCATCTCATTCGGCTTTCTTGGTAAAGCTTCTTCCAGTTAACCTGCGGAGGAACCGGGTCGCCATTCTTGTCTTCGGTAATCATATAGGTCTCATCACCGGCATAGGCAGGATCGGCAAGACGGGTACGAAGGATGGAATCGCGTACATAAGCAACAAACTGCTTGTACTCAGAGTTCGTAATCTCAGTATCATCCATCCAGAAACCATCTACGGAAACATCCTTACGGGGAGTCTTGGCACCCCATAGCGAATCCTGAGTCTCAAGACCCATCTTCAGGAAACCACGATTCACCTTTACCATTCCGTAAGGTGTAGGCTCCACGAACCCTCTTCCGCTTACGCCCACAACTTCTCCTCCTCTACCTGCCATGGAAGTAGATTTGGCGCTGAAACAGCCACTCAGGGAGAGCAGTGCTACAAGTGAGCAGAAGAGTCCTAATATTTTCTTCATTTCAAAATTCATATTCTTGATGATATACTATAGTATTCTAACACTTTGATGTTTGTTCTTTCCTTTTTGGCAAGACTGAGCTCAGTCTGGTATCCGATGAAGAGTTCATGGCTACCATTGCAGCATTCAACTTCGAAGTATAGCACTCATAACTGTACCCAAGTATCACCCCATGAAAAGTACCTCCCAATAGAAAGGTCACTGAATGATCAGGACTGTAGGTGAGTCCACCATACAAATGCTTTCCCTCGTGCTGATATACCAGCCGCCCGGTAACATCGCCTCGCCATGCCGTGCCATCATACCTGACTAGAGCAGATGACCTTATAGATAAAAACGGATTTCTCAGTTGAATATTGTATCCACCAGTCAAATAATACGTTGCATCAATCTCAAATTCATTTGAATCACCCAGATTGATCGTCGGAGAAGTAAGATGCTGCCCTGAAAGCCCCACATACCAATTACGATGAATGAAATAGAGACCCAAGGCAAAATCCATTCCGCTTCCCTCTACATTTGTCGTAGCAAAAGCAGGGTCGCCCGATTCCCCAGCATCCACCTTGCTGCCACCAAAACTCTCGCTCAGCATACCGCCCTGCAATCCGATACTCATCATTCCTCCCCATATCTTCTTTTTATAGGCATACTGCAGGCTAAGACGCTGGTGGGTAAAGAGACCAATCTGGTCATTCATCAGCGAAACGCCCACACCTGCTGATGATTGAAAAGCTGGAAAGGCATATCTGCCGCCAGATACATCGTACGGGGATTGTGTTCGAATCCAGCCATATCAAGAGCGTAAGCAGCCGTAACATTCAGTTTAGCCTGCTTACCCACTGCTGCAGGATTGAAGGATGACTCCATGTCGAAATAATGACTGAAGGATGGATCATACTGTGCTCTCGTACAGAGCACGCCTGCCAGCAAAAAACATAATATGATGATTCGTCTTAACACAATGTAATAACGTAAATTATCGCTGAATATTATATATAAGGTGATGATTGAAGAAACATCCGGGCAGATATGAGATGAAAATGTAACAGAAAGAAGATGAAAAAGGCTGTTCTCCGTGTAGAGAACAGCCCTATCATCGACTTTTAATATTCGTCGTCATTCCAGAGGAATATTAGGGCTGAATACCAAGCACTTATAGTCTTCCAACTTTTATAGTGAACATTTTATTAAGGAGTAAAAGTCGCTAAAAGGCTTTTCTAAACCTATCTTGCAACTCCTTGATTCGCTCTAAAAGTTTTTCGAAAGATAAAGTCTGACCATAGATAAAGTGGTTACACATCTCTGCATAATCACCTTCCCAATCCTTCATCAACTCTTGCCTAGGAACGAAATCAATCTCACTAGGCATCAACTTAGAATAATCTACATACCCAACAGCATAGTATATGGAACGATGCTTAACTATACGCTCATACAAGTCCATATCCTGCAGGGCTTGTTTGCCAAATCCTGTATCCATCAAGCGTTCGAGATCATAAAGATGTCTAGACATTCGGACATGACGAGGAGTCTGTTTCTGAAATTCCTCGCATAGCAGGAATGCCTTCTCTAGGAATGTTCGAGTAGGCACAACTGTTCTGACCGTAGCTGTAGCCGCCGCATCTTCTCCAGGGAAAGTCTGCTCAATATATGATGAAATCAAACGGTCTTCCGTAGGTTCATTCATAGACAAGCAACTAATCTCTATCTTAACTCTTGGCGGAATATACTCTATCGTATGACCAAGCATAGACTCATAATGAACGAGAATGACAGACGGATCCTTATCACTTGCAACGGGACTTGCCTTACCATCCTCATCAATTTCCTCTACTACATTTTCTATATGGTATCCTTCCACACCAAGTTTCTTTAGATTTTCATCCAACTCTGCTGAAACTGTATCAAGAAAATACCTACGTGCCTTCTTGCGAAGTTTTTCACGCTGATTCTTTGTCGTCTTCTCTATACCGAAGAATTCATGGCTTACAGATAAGTCTATATCCTCACTGAATCTTTCTATCAAATTCCATCCTTTACTGAGACTTGTACCTCCCTTAAAGATGAGTTGATCTGCACATGAACATTTGAAAAGAGCGTTGAGCACCACAGTTACTCACCAGTCCTTTTCAATTGCAACCTGATTAATACGAAACTTCTCTTCCGCACGTTGCAACATTGCTATTCGTTCATCTATTGTGTGATTTAACCAAAGTGTCATAATGCTCGTTTTTATCTATTATATACCTCAGTTCGGGCTAACGAGCTCTATCTAAAGGCTTTATAATGTTTTTATATAAGGGACACAGAGGCTTGGCAACCATCTATATATCTTGGATGGTTGCTGAGACAAAATCCTCATGTAAAATATGCAATGTTAGAAAAGACTCAGCTGTTTCGTATCTTCGATAACGTATCCAGTAAGTGCCTTGGGCTTGTTGTCAAAGAAACAGTATGCCCCTAATGCAGAAATAATATTTATGATGAAATTCGCAA
>ENA-OQCS01000376-OQCS01000376.1-human-gut-metagenome-genome-assembly--contig:-NODE-376-length-24735-cov-4.247115_pt1 | contig 24735 bp, 24 predicted proteins | sample MGYA00242757_ERZ504575 | MGnify/ENA primary metagenome ERZ504575 (study PRJEB26092, sample SAMD00036297) | human gut metagenome | host: Homo sapiens | study: EMG produced TPA metagenomics assembly of... | reverse complement strand
CGCGAAAACCTTCCTGGCCCCAGAACTCCATCGCCTGGTTACGGTATTGGTCGGGAAAAACGTAAATGACATTCGGCTGGACGGATTGTTCCGCCTGCGGGGCTTTACAGCCCTGCAAGGCGAACAAACCTAAACCACCTAACAAAATATTTAATTGAGTTTCATTTTTCCAAGTCTCTTTTACGCATCAATCCTTCCAGGAAGTAATAGTCGGCATAATTCAGCGGTACATCAATCTCCGCACCGTGAGGAATACTGCCCACAGAGTGCATCAGGATGAAGTTGCCGTTGGTACCCACCTTGGCACGGTAGGAAGGAGAAGCGAGGCTTTCCATAATCCGGTCGGCGGTTTCCTTGTATCCCTTATCCGGCAGATAAGTACTCAGCTCGTAAAGGGCGGACGCCGTGCAGGCAGCTGCCGAAGCATCGCGAGGTTCATTCGGGATATTGGGAGCATCGAAATCCCAGTAGGGAACCAAGTCTTCCGGAAGATTCTTGTTGTTGAAGATAAGTTGTAGACCTTTTCAGCCTGTTCCAGGTATTTGGCATCGTGTGTATAGCGATAGCACATGGTATAGCCGTACAAGGCCCACGCTTGTCCACGTGCCCAAGCAGACTCGTCGGCATAGCTTGTGCAGTCTGTCTCTTACGGACTTCACCGGTTTCGGGGTCATAATCCACCACATGATAGCAGCTGTTGTCCTCACGGAAATGGTTAGCCATAGTCGTATCGGCGTGCTTCCGGGCTATGTTATAGAAAGTGGAGTCGCCGGACAGCCTGGAAGCTTCGAACAGCAGTTCGAGGTTCATCATATTATCAATGATAACGGGACATTTCCAGCCACGTTCAGCCTGCCACCCTTGTCTGCATCCCATGACTGAAGTACGCCTGCTGCAGGGCGGAAACGGGTAGACAATGATTTGGCTGTCTGTATGATGACCGGCTTGTACTCCTCCTTACCCGCAAAACGGTATCCGTTCAGGTAGCTGCTGCCAATCATAAAGCCCACATCATGGTGCCAGGTAAGGTATTGTACCGAATCCAAATCCTCGGTATACTTCTCTGCCAGCGGCAGCCACTTCTGGTCACCGGTCAACTCGTACATATGCCAGATATTACCGGGGAAGAAGCCGGAACACCAATCGTCGATAGGTACATAGACAATGTTCCCATCCTTATCAATGGTACGAGGATTAAGGATTTTACCGGATTTCTCGATAATGTCTGTCTGAATTGTCTCCTGAGCCACAGCATTATCAATGTTTTCTTGGATAAAGTTGCTTTCAGCCTGCTTTTGCCCTGCGCAACCTGCCAATACAAGGAGGGAGATTCCCAATGTAGTGAGGACTGTTTTCATAATAAGGGATTTATTTATTAAGAGTTTATGATTTTCCTGCTGCAAAAGTAGAGCAAGTGTACAGATTTGACCCGCCTAAATAATTCAATTAATGGCTAAAATCGTTACTTTTGCGTCCGGAAGCACATATTTTCCACCCATTAATCATTAATCACTAAACATTAATCATTACTCCCCATGACCGCACAAGAGTTTTTTAAGAACGACCGCTTCGCCACGAATGCAGGTGTAGACTGATAGAAATAAAGGAAGGATACAGCAAGGCACGCCTGGTTATCACGGCAGAGCATCTCAATGCGGGAGGCCGTACGCAAGGGGGTGCCATCTTCACCCTTGCCGACCTGGCACTGGCAGCAGCAGCCAACTCCCACGGAACATTGGCCTTCTCTCTTTCGTCCAATATCACCTTCCTGCGCAGCAGCGGACCGGGCGATGTACTGTATGCCGAAGCACGCGAACGCTACATCGGCCGCACCACCGGATATTACCAGATCGACGTCACCAACCAGGAGGGAAAACTGATTGCCACTTTCGAATCCAGTGTATTTAGAAAAGGGGATAACATCACTTTTTCCTTACCACAGACGTCATCGGATAGCGGTTGCCCCGGACACTCTTGAAGAATGCCTTGGCCGAACCGAAATTCAAATACATGTCCAAGCGAATGGGAAGGTGGTTCTTATCATCGGATACGAAGAAGGTGATGACCTCCTTCTCCTTACCTTTCTTGTACTCTACGAAAGAGAATACCAAGCAGCGGTAAACGGTGTCGTTATTCGCCTTGACCTCCTCCTTGCCGCGGTAAATCAACGTCTGCTCTTCCACCTGCGTCCTGTGGCCATGGGAAAGAGTATCTTCTGCCTACCTTGTAGTCTTTAGGGTCATAAGAGCGCGCCTGCGCCAAAATGCTCAACATATCGAAGATACAGCGACTATCACTGTATTCCATCTCCTGAGCCTCACGCACGGGATTGTGCCAGGTGCGTCTCTGCTTTACATTCGCCAGTCCGTCCGAGTAGGAGAACCAAGCCTCGTCCACCGTATGGCGGCTTCCCTCCTCTGCCGCTTTACGGAAGTAGAGCGGCTCCAACCTATCGCTGACATAACAAGTCAACGTATCACGCATCTTGAAGAAAAAATCGGTCTTTTTACTGCCTACACAAAGCAAGTTAAAGCGAAATGCAGGCTCGGAATGGTAAGTCGTGGCATTGGTAGTGAGGCTTGCCAGACCCACCTTCTTCCAAATGAACTTCCAATTGAAATATAAATCGTACATGACATGCTCGCCCGACTGGAAAGCTTCATTCTTTGCAGTACATTGGGCTGAACAGACTGGGAGGTTCCCAAACAGACCGCTCCCACCATTAATAGAATGAACAATTGCTTCCGCCTAATAGCTATGGCTCTACCACTGTTGCGGCTGCTATTGCCACTGCGGTTATTTTTGTTCCTGTTTTGCTTTTTCTTGTCTTCATCTGGTTTTTGTTTTTTTAGTTCGTCCGGCTTCTGCTATCCAGGGACTTGGCCTTAATATCCCATTCCTGGTCAAATCAAAGTTCGCTTTAAGCTCCAGAACCATCGGATAATAGTAAACCATTTCAGGCTGGCGCTTCTCGGCGTAGTTTCCCGTATCCCAGACGCCATTCCCATTCGTATCATTTATCAGCCGCGCTCCATATTTGCCCGGATTGAGGAAATAGAAATCGGCTTTCCCATCCACCACCGGCACCGTGCGCAGCACTTTGTCCTGACCGTCCAGTAGTTCCACAAAAGCCAGAGAGTCCGCTCCATGCACATTAAAGAATATCTGCCGTACTCTTCCAGCTTCTTGGCCTTGAAGTCCTTCTTTATCTTGTCGGAGAACAACCCGTACAACCCGCGTATGGCAGCAGAATCCACTTCAAATGTATAGCTTTCGCCGGGTGCCCATTCGGCAAACAGATTATAACGCTTCAAGTCCAAAGAGTCGCGCATAAAGTCGAACGGGATATCCTGCCACAACGAGTCCACTTTCAGTTTCAGATGGAAAGCGGTGGTATCTATGCTTGCCACCGGCTCCGTAAACGACAGAGTAAGATAATCATATACATCGATTGCAGAAGGGGCATACACATCTACAGCCAGGAATTCCGTCGGCTCGGGCTCTTCCACCTCACCTTCCTTCAACTTCTTCTTTTTCTTCTCACGCTCTTTCTGTTCCTTTTCCTTCGCTTCCTGCTTCTGTTTCTGCTGCTTGTCGTATGTCAACTTCGCCAGCACATTCAAAGTATCGGTACGGGGTACCAATCGTTTCAGGCTATCCGTATACAAATAGGTGATACTCATTTTCAGGGAATCCTGCTTATAGAGCAGAGAATCCTTTATCCAATAATGAATCGTATCGTTCCGGCCGTAGGCTGTTCTATAACAAACGCATCTTCCTCATTAAAGTTCAATCCTTTCAATAAAGGCAACGTGTCTGCCGGAGCAGTGAAATAGAGCGAAAACTTCTCCGGAGTCAACCGTTCGGCCTTCAAAAAACGTTGCGAGAAGGAAAGCTCCTTGAAAGCACGCAGCAGAACATCATCCGGAAGGTAGTGGGTATATTGACGTTCTACAATCGTATCTACTGTCAGCGAGTCTATCCAGGTCGTATCCTGGCGCATGCGCTCTTCCATGGAAGGAATGATGATAGAGTCATTAAAAGCTATCACTTCCGTCGGCTGGGAATAGGCAAAATTCTGGTCGGCATCCTGCAAGGCATAAATGCGATACTTGCCGGGAGCCACTCCACGGATAGAGAAGCGTCCGCGACTATCCGTACGCCCCACCCGCTCAAAAGGAAGTTTGGTAAAAGCGGAGTCGGCCAGATTGGCATGCAGACCGACCAGCATTCCTTTCACCGGTTCAAGATTGGCCGCATTCAGTACTGTACCGGCCACAGCCATAGAGTCGAGACGGTCGCCGTAGAGAAAGAATAGAAGAAATTCTCCAAGGGATTCCCCTCATTATTATCCTGGATGGCATCACCAAAATCGAATGTATAAGTAGTATTGGGTTTCAATGTATCCTGCAGAGTGATGACCACCTTCTTCCCATTAGACTTAATTTCGGGCTGCTGCACCTGCGGAGGGGATATTACAATCTTCTCATTCGGCTTGTCAAGCTTGATAAATTCATCGAACTCAATGGAAAGTTTATTTTTATTGTGATGGAGTGCGCCGGGCGTGGGAGTACCGGAAATAAAACGCGGAGGAGTCTCATCATAAGGTCCTCCTTCAATACGGCCCACACTGGCACAAGAATACAGTGCGGCAGCTATGGCAACACCCCCCAACAACCTGCGGAAAAGCGGCTTCATTTTAGTATGGCGTTTACGTTCTAACATGCTGCAAAAATAAAGGTTATCTGCCAATTAGCGGTATGCTTTACAGTATTTTAATCAAAAAATGTCCTTTCGTTCTCATCTATGTATGAAACATAGTTAAAAAAGGAAGTGTTTCACACCTTATATACTAAGAAAAGAATATTTTTGCAGACGAAAACTGAATAGGAGTATTCAGTTTTCTTTTTCCTGCCTTATTTCTAAATCATGAATTGCACACGAAAACGCCTTTCAAGAATCGAAAAAAAGAAGAATATAAAATTATACAGAGAACAAAAAAGAGTATGAAGAGTAGATTAGTATTATTGGCATGTTGCCTGGCACTGCTCAGCAGTTGCGGACAAGGCGACAAAGGAACGGGTAAAGCTCCCGAATTTGCAGTGATTGAGGCAAAGACCACCACTGCCAACTTGACAAACAGCTACCCTGCTACTATCAAGGGTAAACAAGATGTAGAAATCCGCCCGATGGTGAGTGGGTTCATCACAAAATTGCACGTGGATGAAGGCGCAACAGTGCGCAAAGGACAAGTGTTGTTCAGCATCGACCCCGTACAGTATCAAGCAGCCGTAAATTCGGCCAAAGCTGCTGTTGAAACAGCCAAAGCTGCCGTAAACACACAAGAACTGACTGTAAACAACAAACGTGAACTGAACAAGAAAAACATCATCAGTGACTACGATTTGCAAATGGCCGAAAACCAGCTGGCACAGACAAAGGCACAACTAGCACAAGCCAATGCCCAATTGGTCAATGCCAAGAACAATTTGTCATACACCAGTGTAACCAGCCCCAGTGACGGTGTAGTAGGTAGCATTCCCTACCGCGTAGGTAGCCTGGTTAGTCCTTCCGTAGCCAGCCCGCTGACTACCGTTGCCGACATCTCCGAAATGTACGCCTACTTCTCCATGACCGAACGCCAACTCTTGTCACAGATTCGTGAAGGCGGTAGCACCAAGGAAATTCTGGAAAAGATGCCGAATGTACAGTTGCAGCTCATCGACGGAACCATGTATGCCGACAGTGGCCGCGTGGAGACAATCAGCGGAGTCATTGACCAGACTACCGGTTCGGTAACCATGCGTGCCCTCTTCCCCAACAAGCACAACGTGCTGCGTAGTGGAAGCACCGGCAATGTGGTATTCCCCAACCCGCTGCATGATGTCATCATGATTCCACAGTCTGCCACTACCGAAATCCAGGACAAGCAGTTCGTATTCGTACTGCAACCGGACAACACGCTGAAAAATACCGAAGTTAAAGTGTTCAGCTTAGACGACGGCAAGTATTATTACGTGACGGAAGGTTTGAAAGCAGGCGAAAAAATCGTTATCGAAGGGGTACAGAACCTGAAGGACGGACAGTCCATCACGCCCATCACGCCTGCTGAAAAGGAAGCCGAATACCAGAAGGCCCTAAAAGACCAGAAAGAAGGCAATATTCAGACTGCGTTTCAATGAAAGAATGAAAAATAAAAAAATTCTTCAATTTTTAATTCCTTAATTGTTCATGAAATGAAATTAGATAGATTTATTAACCGTCCGGTACTATCAACGGTAATTTCCATCCTGATAGTAATCTTAGGAGTTATTGGTCTGGCTACCTTGCCTATCACCCAATACCCGGACATTGCACCTCCCACCGTATCGGTAAGTGCGACTTACCAAGGTGCCAATGCCCAAACGGTGCTTAACTCCGTTATCGCTCCGCTGGAGGACCAGATTAACGGTGTGGAAAATATGATGTATATGAGTTCGAGCGCCACCAACAGCGGTTCGGGCGACATCTCCATCTACTTCAAGCAAGGTACCGACCCGATATGGCAGCGGTGAACGTACAGAACCGCGTTTCCATGGCGCAAGGCTTGCTGCCTGCCGAAGTTACCAAAATCGGTGTAACCACCCGTAAACGCCAGACTTCCATGTTGATGGTATTCTCCATCTATGATGAAAAAGACCAGTACAACATCGAGTTCCTGGAAAACTACGCCAACATCAACCTTATCCCTGAGGTGAAACGTGTCAACGGTGTGGGCGATGCCATGGTATTGGGACAAGACTACTCCATGCGTATCTGGCTGAAACCTGATGTAATGGCCCAATACAAACTTATCCCCAACGATGTGGTTGCCGCCTTGAGCGAACAGAACATCGAAGCGCTCCCGGCCAGTTGGGTGAGCGCGGTAACCAAACCTACCAGTATACTCTGCGTTACAAAGGACGTCTGCAACAGACTACGGAGTTCGAGAACATTGTCATCAAGGCCTTGGAGAACGGTGAAATACTCCGTCTGAAGGATGTAGCAAATGTGGAACTGGGCCGTCTGTCATACGGATTCAACAATATGGTAAACGGACATAAAGCCGTGAGTTGTATCATTTTCCAGATGGCAGGCAGTAATGCCACGCAGACCATCTCGGATATCGAGGCCCTACTGGACGACTATTCCAGCAAACTGCCCACCGGCTTAAAGATAAACATTGCACAGAGTGCCAACGACTTCCTCTTCGCTTCCATACATGAGGTAATCAAGACATTGATCGAGGCCTTTATCCTGGTGTTCATCGTAGTGTATATCTTCCTGCAGGATATGCGCTCCACGTTGATTCCCGCCATCGCCATTCCCGTGGCGTTGATTGCCACCTTCTTTGTATTGAAACTGATTGGCTTCAGTATCAACTTGCTGACCCTTTCGGGCCATGGTGCTTGCCATTGCGATTGTGTCGATGATGCCATCGTCGTCGTCGAGGGCGTCCATGCCAAGCTGGACCAGGGCTACAAATCGGCCCGTACAGCTTCCATCGACGCCATGAGTGAACTGGGTGGTGCCATCGTCTCCATTACGTTGGTGATGATGTCCGTATTCGTTCCCGTGAGCTTCATGGGAGGTACGGCAGGTACTTTCTACCGTCAGTTCGGTTTGACCATGGCGATTGCCATCGGTTTCTCGGCTCTGACGCCCTGACCCTGAGTCCTGCGCTGTGTGCCATCTTCCTGAAACCTCACAACGGCGGACACGAAGTCTGAAAGAGCGTGTAGGCGTTGCCGCCAAGGAAGCCCGCAAGATTATGATTGCACGTTATGCCGACTCTATAGGCCGGTTGATGCGTCCCGGCATTACACTGCTCTTCGTGACGGTAGCTATCCTGGGCATGATTTTCGGTCTGTTCAGCTTCAGCGAACACCCCATTCTGTGTAGCTTGATGATTATCATCAGTGTGCTGGCGTTGGCAGGTATGACTACCGACAAGTTCAAACAATCCTTCAATGACTCATACAACGGTATCCTGGGCAAGTATAAGAAACAAGTGCTGTTCTTCATCCAGAAACGCTGGATATCGGCAGGACTGGTTATCGGCTCTATTGTACTGTTGGGCGTATTCATGCAGATAACCCCGACCGGTATGGTGCCCAACGAAGACACCGGTACCATCATGGGCGCTGTGACACTGCTCCGGGCACTTCACAAGAACGCGCACAAGAGATTTTGAACCGTGTGGACAGCTTGGTTGCTGCAGACCCTGCCGTACAGTCACGTACCGTTATCTCAGGTTATAGCTTCTTGGGCGGTCAAGGCCCCTCCTACGGTTCACTCATCATCAAGCTGAAGAACTGGGAAGAACGTTCCACGATGCAGAACTCCACGATTGTGTACGCCACCTTGTACATGCGCGCCCAAAAGATTATCAAGGAAGCGCAGGTATTGTTCTTCGCGCCACCTATGATTCCGGGTTACTCGGCTTCAAGCGACATCGAGTTGAACATGCAGGACAAGACGGGTGGTGATTTGAACCACTTCTTCGACGTGGTGAACAACTATACTGCTGCCCTGGAAGCGCGTCCGGAAATCAACTCCGCCAAGACCTCCTTCAACCCCCACTTCCCGCAATACCAGCTGGACATTGATGCTGCCGCTTGTAAGAAAGCAGGCATCAGCCCCAATGATATCTTGACTACCTTGCAGGGATATTACGGTGGTTTGTATGCTTCCAACTTCAACAGCTTCGGTAAGATGTACCGCGTAATGGTACAAGCCGAACCTGATGCTACCAAGAATATGGAAACACTGCAAAGCATCAAGGTGCGCAACGGCAACGAGATGGCACCTATCACGCAGTTCATCTCCATCAAGAAAGTATATGGTCCTGACGTCATCAGCCGTTTCAACCTCTACACCTCCATGAAGGTGATGGTGGCTCCCGCATCAGGCTACACTTCCGGTCAGGCTCTGCAAGCCATTGCCGAAGTGGCGCAGGAAAACCTGCCTGCCGGTTTCGGTTATGAGTTGGGAGGTATGGCGCGTGAAGAGGCCGAAACGAGTGGCAGCACTACGGGACTCATCTTCATATTGTGCTTCGTATTCGTTTATCTGTTGCTGAGTGCCCAGTACGAAAGCTACATCCTGCCTTTATCCGTATTGCTGTCCGTGCCGTTCGGTCTGCTGGGTAGCTTCCTCTTTGTAGGCGGTATAGGCGCATTGGGCAGCATCCCGGCACTGAAAATGATTCTGGGTACGATGTCCAATGACATCTATATGCAGATTGCCCTCATCATGTTGATGGGTCTGTTGGCCAAGAATGCCATCTTGATTGTAGAGTTTGCCCTCGAACGCCGCAGAATGGGTATGAGTATCACCTGGGCAGCCGTATTGGGTGCCGCAGCCCGTCTGCGTCCTATCTTGATGACGTCGTTGGCAATGATTGTCGGTCTGCTCCCGCTGATGTTTGCTTCCGGTGCGGGTGCCAACGGTAACCGTACGCTGGGTACGTCTGCCATCGGCGGTATGTTAATCGGTATGATTCTGCAAATCTTCATAGTGCCCGCACTGTTCGTGGCATTCCAGTACCTGCAGGAGAAATTCAAGCCGATGGAATGGGAAGATGTGGACAACTCGGATGCAGAACCGGAGATTGAACAATATACAAAATAGTGATTAACGATTAGCGATTATGAAGAAAATAATATGCCTGATGTGCGCAACTGCTTTATTGAGCAGTTGCCACATCTACAAATCATACGACAGACCCGAAGACATGACAACTGCCGGACTGTATCGCGACACGGCGTCCGTGAACGATACATTAGCCGCAGATACGGCCAACTTCGGTAATCTGCCTTGGAGAGAAGTGTTCACAGACCCACAGCTGCAGACACTTATCGAGCAAGCACTCACCAACAACGGTGACCTGCGCAGTGCCGCCTTGAACGTGAAACAAGCACAAGCCGCACTGATGTCTGCCCGCCTTGCCTATGCTCCGATGCTTGCCTTGTCTCCTCAAGGAACCGTCAGCAGCTGGGACAAGGGAAAGGCTACACAAATCTACTCCCTGCCCGTCACCGCAAGCTGGCAAGTCGACCTCTTCGGTCAACTGCTGAACCCGAAGCGACAAGCAAAGGTTAGCTTGAAGCAGACGCAATTCTACGAACAAGCCGTTCAGACGCAAGTCATCGCCGGCGTAGCAACATGTACTACACCCTGCTGATGCTGGACCGCCAACTGCAAATCACCGAAGGCACCGTCGAGATTCTGAAAAGAACCTGGAGACCGTGCAAGCCATGAAAGATGCAGGCATCTACGGAACCACTTCTGCTGCCGTAGAGCAGAGCCGCACTGCCTACGCTCAAGTCATGGCATCACTGCCCGACATACGCCAGAGCATACGCGAAACCGAAAACGCCCTCTGCCTGATGTTGCACCAACCGGCACAGAGCATCGCACGCGGTGTGCTGGAAGAGCAACAGCTGCCTACGGAATTTTCAGTAGGTATCCCCTTGCAGTTGCTATCCAACCGTCCGGACGTGAAAGCTGCCGAGATGTCACTGGCTGCCAGCTACTATAATACCAATAGCGCCCGTGCCGCTTTCTACCCGCAGATTACATTGAGCGGTTCGGGAGGCTGGACCAATAACTCCGGTGCAGGTATCGTCAACCCGGGCAAACTACTGGCTTCCGCCATCGGTTCGCTGACGCAACCCTTGTTCTATCGCGGTGCCAACATTGCCCGTCTGAAACAAGCCAAGGCACAAGAGGAGCAGGCTAAGATTCAGTTCCAAACCGCCCTGCTGAATGCCGGAAATGAAGTGAGCAACGCCCTGCACCTGTATCAAATGGAGAAGGACAAAGCCGTTTCACGCACTATTCAAGTAAATTCTGCCCGCCAAGCTGCCTCAGATACAAAAGAATTGTTTAACTTAGGCACGTCGACCTATCTGGAAGTCTTGTCTGCCGAGCAGTCTTACCTCAGCGCACAGCTTGCAGAAGTATCCGACACCTTCAGCAGCATGCAGGCGGTTATCAGCCTGTATCAAGCGCTTGGAGGAGGAAGAGAATAAAATGAGCGATAAGTGATTAGTGATTAGCGATTAATGAAATAGTAAATCCTAATCACTAACCATTTATCACTAATCATTAATCATTAATCGCTAATTACTATGATAAGTCCGTTAGCTTATGTAGATTCTGCCGCAAAAATCGGCAAGAATGTAACCATCCAGCCCTTTGCATTTATCGAAGGAACGTGGAAATCGGTGATGACTGTATTATTATGTCGGGTGCAAAAATTCTGCACGGTACCCGCATGGGAAAAGGGAACAAGGTACATCACAATGCCGTTCTGGGTGCCGAACCGCAAGACTTCCACTATACGGGAGAGAGCAGTATGCTGATTATCGGTGATAATAACGACATCCGCGAGAACGTGGTTATCAGCCGTGCTACCCATGCAGGAAGCGCTACCCGCATCGGCAATGAAAACTACCTGATGGATGGTGTACACCTCTGCCACGACGTGCAGATAGGCAACCATTGTGTACTGGGTATCAAGACTACCGTAGCCGGAGAATGTCAGATAGACGACTGCACCATTCTGAGCAGCAACGTCATTCTGCACCAATACTGCCACATTGGAAGTTGGGTACTGATTCAAGCTGGCTGCCGCATATCAAAGGATGTGCCGCCCTATATCATCATGAACGGTAATCCGGCAGAATACCACGGTATCAACGCTGCTGTGCTTCAACACAAACACCAGGTGAGCGAACGTGTATTGCGCCATATCGTAAATGCCTACCGTCTGGTATACCAGGGAAACTTCAGCGTGCAGGATGCCTTGCAGAAGATTGAAGACCAAGTACCGATGAGTGACGAGATACACAATATCATCAACTTCATCAAGAATTCCAAAGGAATCGTGAAGTAAACACCCTTCTTCGGGCACGAATCACGCAGACAATACGGATGGATAAATTCTTTTCCGTAAGTCTGCGTAGTTCGTGCCTTTTTCTATATTCCTCTACAATAGTTCCTGCATTGTCTTTTACTATTTTTTGATGTATATTCATTCCAGGCAGTATGCTAAGTAAAACAAAGTGTTTCCTTTAACTAAACATTTTGTTTCCTTATAGAAAACACTTTGTTTCCCTTAACAAAACAGTTCGTTCCATTATATGAAAACAAAGTGTTTTTCTATACTGAAACAAAGTGTTCTCTAATGCTGGAACAAACTGTTCAGTGTTGTGAACTAACGGATTAAGTATATAAAGGGTATTTATTATACTGTTTCTGTAGACAATGGTCTGTCTTGTCCTATAAAAGACGGGGAAAGAAGCAGGAAGCAACCGGGTACGCTCGGAAGGGTGAGGGTAAAATTTGCCCTCACCCTTTTTATTTGCTCTCACTCACCCTTGAAAGGGCGATGAATAGGGAGTTTCAGAAAAGCGGTGATAGTGGTGAGGGCAGGTTGAGTAACTTTTTGTTCTACTACTACTCGAAATGCAGGGTACCGAAGAACTCCGGGCAATGGAAGTTCGGCTTCTCCAGACCTATCGGATTCCAGGAAAGGAAATGGGGAGTCTGGAGCTTGTCACCGCATTTATAAAAATTGGCACGGAGCGTCTTTCCATCCAACGAAGTGATGTCATGCAGGAAGAAAGCGGAATAAGGGATGACCAGGGCCACTTCCCAGGCACACTCACCTACTCTTTCGTCGAAAGCCTCACGTCCCAAAGAAGCCCAACGCTGTACTTTATCGAGCACCTCTTGCGGGGCATGCTGGCGGTTTCCACGTCCGGCACCTGCCCCAATAAGCAGAGTCCCGGCACAATTACACTCCATATTGTAGTACACTCCGTCATCGGCAGGCACAGAGAAGAACTCTACACACGCATCTTCCCAAACCGGACCGTTATCGTGGCCTGCAACTGCGCGTACACTCGCTTCCCTTACCTTGAAATGCAGCAGAATGGCATCTTCCGTATGCGCTATGCGGAATTCCACATCGGGAGTATAAGGAAAAGCAGCCCAATTCACTGTGTTTACGGCTGAAACGCCACCTTCTCTTCATCCAGAAGAGCCGGAACCGACTCTACCGGTATATTGGCCGCACTTACTTTCTTTACATTCAATTCTTTCATTTTACTATTTTGGGGATTAATTGCAGATAGCGGCAACATGCAAAGAGCTGCCGCTATCGTCATTAAAAACTTTTTCAGATACATGAGTCAATGAATTTTTTCATCTCCGGTGTATGCTCCTCCACGCTCTGCAACAGTTTGAACTGAGCCTTGGTACGCACAAGATTGTGCTCCGGATACTGGATTTTATAATAAGTATCACCGTTGATATAATCTGCCAGGAAGCGTACGCACTGCATGTATGGGAACAAGGCAGCCGCATAAGGCAGATTCTCAATCTCTATCGGCAACAAGAAGGATTTGCCCGATTCCAGATAACCCTTGGTAAATGCCTGGAATATTTCCATATTGAAGTTCACATTATCCAGATTCTTGTCGTCTTCCAACCCCGTGTTGGCACCTGAGCGAAGGAAATCGCCATAATCGGAGAAGATGAAGCTGGGCATCACCGTATCCAGGTCGATGACACAAAGCACCGTACCGTCTTCGTCGAACATCATGTTGTTTACTTTCGTATCACAGTGGCATACCCGTTTGGGCAGTTTGCCTTCACGGTACAGACGTTCTGCCTTACACATTTCATCAGCGCGTTTTTCTATCTCATCCAGAAAATACCGCACCTCCTGCACACGTCCCGCAGCATCGGCAGCCACAGCGTCACGGAGTTGCTTCAGGCGGAACTCCATGTTGTGGAAATCGGGAATTGTCTCGCCCAATGTATCTGGAATGTCGGCAAGCATAGCCTGGAAATTACCGAAGGCAGTTCCCGCATAATAGGAATATTCGGGGTTCACCGTCTCGTAAGTCTTGGCACGGGGAATAAAAGTCATGATACGCCAGTAGTTCTCACCGTCATACCAATAGGTTTTCCCTTCGGCCGTGGGGATGAAATGAAGCACTTTACGCTCGACATCGGCCTCTCCTTTCTCTTCCAGCTTCTTACGGATATGCCGGTCACAGCCTCGATATTAGACTGTAACATCTCTACATTCTGGAAAATGGCATGATTGATACGTTGCAGAACATAGTCCGGCGCATCGGCCTCAACGGTGGTCACTTTGTACGTATCGTTAATCAGGCCTGAGCCTAAAGGCTTGATTTCACGAACCGTACCCTGCATTTGAAAATGAGATACAATAGATAAAAGGTCTTTCATGATAATAAATGAATTAATTTGTTTACAAAGATACGCCGATTGCCATCTATCAAAAGACAAGTATCGTTCGGCGCGCTTCCAAAATTATACATTTATCCAAACATAACCGCAAAAACTGCCTAATAAATAAGAAGTCTTGTACAAAATATACCTATATTTGTAACTGAAACCTTAAAAACTACCCGAAAAGTGCGAACGTTTATCATCCGGCTGCTTCTTGTTTCAGTAAGCATGATTGCTGCAACCCTGCAGGCGCAGAACATCACCTTCAACCATCTGACAACCGACGACGGTCTGTCACAATTCTCCGTGAACAGCCTTTACATCGATGAAAACGGTGTCTTATGGATTGGAACCCGAGAAGGCTTGAACCGTTATGACGGAGAAGACATACAAACTTACAAGCTGCAGAAGAACGACCCTTACAGCCTTTTCTGCAACACCGTGCTGCGCATGGCCGGCAACCGTAACGGAAAAATCTACCTGCTCTGTACGGAAGGAGTAGCCGAGTTCAATCTCGCCACCCAAAGATTCACCACCCTGCTGCAAGGAAATGTACACAGCATATATTACAAAGAGGCCCTTTTCATCGGAAAACAGAATGAAATCTACCGCTATAACGAGCAGACCGGGAACTTTGACCTCTATTACCAGCTTCCCGGAAAAAGTCTGGAAATCTGCTGTATGCATCTGGACAATGGACAAATGTGGATTGGAACGACCACCAACGGAGCATACCGCCTGCAACTGGACAAGAACGAGCTGACCCACCCCATCCTGAAAGGCAACATCACCAGCATATACCAAGACAGCGAAGGCGAGTTATGGATTGGCAGCTGGGAAGAAGGGCTGCACCATGTAAAGACCGACGGAACCATCGAAATCTTTGAATACGACGCAAAGAACCCTTACAGCATCTCTTCCAACTTCGTGCGAGCCTGCTGTGAAGACAATCTGGGAAACATCTGGATTGGGACATTCAACGGATTGAACCGGTATGACAAAAGTACGGGACTCTTCCAGAACCACACTGCCAGTGATGCCCAGAGCGACGGACTGACACACTCTTCCATCTGGTGCATCGTAAAGGACAACCAAGGAACGCTGTGGCTGGGGACCTACTTTGGCGGCGTCAACTACTTCAACCCCGAGTACGAGATATACAGCCGCTATATGTATTCGCCCATCGAAAAGAAGGGGCTGAGCAATCCGGTTGTAGGCCGCACCATCGAAGACAAGGACGGCAATCTGTGGATTGGCACCGAAGGGGGCGGACTGAACTATTACAACCGCCGTACCCGTGAGTTCAAATGGTTCCGCCCGGAAATCGGTCCCAACAGTATTTCCCATAACAACATCAAGGCTCTCTATTATGATGCCTCCAAAGACATCATCTGGATAGGAACCCATCTGGGCGGACTGAACAGACTGGACATACGCTCGGGGCGATTCACACACTACCGCATGGAAGCAGGTAATCCGGAGACCTTGCCTTCCGACATCATCCGCGATATCGCGCCTTACCAAGACCACCTGGTGATAGCCACCCAAAACGGAATCTGCCTCTTCGACCCTGCCAACGGGAAATGCCAACAACTGTTCCAGGACAGCAAAGAAGGCAAAAAAATCAAGATGGTGGCAGATGTCACTTTCGACAGTAACGGTACGCTCTGGATTGCAGCCACGGGCGAAGGTGTGTTCAGCTACCGTTTCGATACCGGCAAACTGACCAACTACCGCCATGATACTGCCGACCCACACAGCATCAGCAACAACAATGTAAACAACATTACCCAAGACAGCAAAGGCAATCTGTGGTTCGCCACTTCGGGCAGCGGACTGGACTTATACCGCCCTGCCAGCAACGACTTCGAGAACTTTGACCAAGCGAAGAACGGCCTTTCCAGCGACTGCATCTACGAGACGCAGGAATCCCCTACCAGCGGCAAACTGCTGCTCATCACCAACGAAGGCTTCTCCATCTTCGACTACCGGCAAAAGGCATTCCTGAACTACAGTGCCGAAAACGGTTTCCCAATGACTGCCGTCAATGAGAATGCCCTTTGCGTGACCCGTGACGGAGAAATATTCCTGGGAGGCACGCAGGGAATGATTTCTTTCCACGAAATGGAGTTGAACTTCACACCAAAACCCTACAAAATCATCCTCTCCCGCCTCATTGTGAACGGAACGGAAATACAAGTGGAGATGAGACCGGTATCCTGCAGCAAGCCTTGTACTGCACCCCCGAGATTACGCTCAACGCTGACCAGTCCATGTTCAGCATAGAGTTCGCCACTTCAAACTATGTAGCCGCCAACAAAGACGACATCATCTATAAGCTGGAAGGCTTCTCCAACGACTGGAACAGTGCCCGTGGACTGCACAACATCACCTATACCAACCTAAACGCCGGAACCTATAACTTGATTATAAAGCCCAACGGAAAAGACGAGAGCCTTTGTCCGCAAGTCCACCTGACCATACACGTGTTGCCTCCCTACTACAAGACTCCCCTTGCCTATCTTATCTACCTGATAGTGACGGGAATCCTGCTCTGGTATCTGGTGCGTACCTACAAGTCCAGAATCAAGTTGCGTGAATCACTGAAGTACGAACAGAAGCACATCCGTGACGTAGAGGCCCTGAACCAGTCAAAGCTACGTTTCTTCACCAACATTTCCCATGAATTCCGCACCCCGCTGACACTCATCGTGGCCCAAGTGGAAACGCTGATGCAACTCCAGAACTTCACGCCTGCCATATATAACAAGGTACTGGGCATCTACAAGAACAGCATACAGCTACGGGAACTCATCACCGAGCTGCTCGACTTCCGCAAGCAGGAACAAGGGCACATGAAGATAAAGGTAAGTCCGCACAACATCGTGAACTTCCTATACGAAAACTATCTGCTTTTCCTGGAATATGCCAGCGCCAAACAAATCAGCCTCTACTTCGAGAAGGAAACAGACAGCCTCGAAGTATGGTATGACCAAAACAGATGCAGAAAGTGATAAACAACCTGCTGTCCAACGCCGTCAAGCATACCAAGGCGGAAGACAGCATCACCCTCAGCATCAAGACCGAGGCAGCAATGCCGTCATCCGCGTGACCGATACCGGCAGCGGCATAGATGCCCGGGAAGTGGACAAGATATTCGACCGCTTCTACCAGATAGACCAAATGGACTCTACGGATGCAAGCAAGACGGGTACGGGTATCGGCCTGGCATTGACGAAGGGTATCGTGGAGCTCCATCACGGCACCATCCGTGTGGAAAGCGAACTGGGCAAAGGTAGCAGCTTCATCGTAAACCTGCAATTGGGGAACGCACAGTTTGACGAAGAGCAAATAAACAAGAATGCAGACAGTGTGCAACAAATAGAAATTCCCAAACCGGAAAACGATGCCCTGCTCAAGGCGGAGCTGGAAGAGAGTGCTCCCATCAAACGACTCCCGGATGCAAAAATCCTGATAGTGGAAGACAACGACTCCATCCGCGACATGCTGGCAGGTATCTTCAAGCCCTTCTACGAAGTGCTGACTGCGGCCGACGGAGCGGAAGGACTCGCACTGGTGCGCAGCGAAATGCCCAATATCGTAGTCAGCGATGTAGTAATGCCCAACATGTCGGGAACGGAACTGTGCAAACAGATAAAAAGTGACTTCAACACCTGCCATATCCCCGTGGTGCTGCTCACTGCACGGACTGCCATCGAACAGAACATCGAGGGACTGCGCATCGGTGCGGACGATACATCACCAAACCGTTCAACACCAATCTGCTGATTTCGCGCTGCAACAATCTGGTAAACTCGCGTATTCTTCTGCAGGAGAAGTTCAGCAAGCAACCACAGGCTTTCGCACAGATGCTTGCCACCAATCCCATAGACAAGGAGATTCTGGACCGCGCCATGACAGTCATTGAGAAACATCTGGACGATACGGAATTCAACGTCAACGTCTTTGCACGTGAAATGGCAATGGCACGCACCAATCTGTTCACCAAGCTGAAGGCTATCACCGGGCAAACTCCGAACGACTTTATCCTGACTATCCGCCTGAAGAAGGGTGCCCTGATGCTGCGCAACAATCCGGAACTGAATATCACCGAAATTTCGGACCGGATAGGTTTCAGTTCTTCACGCTATTTCTCCAAATGCTTCAAGGACATTTACCACGTCAGCCCGCTGGCCTACCGCAAAGGAGAGAATGGAGGAGAGGAAAGTACGGAAGACAGTGAAGAGACATCTTAATATTGTACATCAAGCCATCGCATGACACGGTTTGTACTTTTTCTCCCTTCCCTTGTACTTCCTCATACACCCGATTCCACAAAACCTCTTACCTTTGACCTCAGAATTACAATCTAAAGTTCAAAGAACTAATGAAGCATTTTTCCCCCTTGTGGTCTCTGCTTCCCGGTGCAGCCCTGATAGCGGGATGCGGAAGCCAATCTAAAGACAAGACTTCGGAGCACTCTCCGCAGAAGCCCAATGTAGTATATCTGATTGCTGATGACCTGGCATCGGCGACCTGAGTTGTTACGGTGCCACCAAAGTAAGCACTCCCAACATCGACCGCCTTGCCGGACAAGGCATGCAGTTTACCAACGCTTATGCCACTTCTTCCACCAGCACCCCTTCCCGCTTCGGCCTGCTGACAGGCATGTATCCCTGGCGACAGAAGAATACCGGCATTGCTCCGGGCAATTCCGAACTCATCATCGATACCGCCTGCGTCACTATGGCCGATATGTTCAAGGAAGAAGGCTACGCCACTGCAGCAGTGGGCAAGTGGCACCTCGGCCTGGGCCCTAAAGGCGGTACAGACTTCAACCACTCCATCAAACCGAACACCCAAGACATCGGCTTTGACTATGAATACATCATCCCCGCTACCGTCGACCGCGTTCCCTGCGTCTTTGTAGAGAACGGACATGTAGTGGGTCTCGACCCCAACGACCCTATCACTGTGAGCTACGACCACAAGGTCGGTGACTGGCCCACCGGTCTCGAAAACCCCGAACTCGTCAAGATGAAACCCAGCCAGGGGCACAATAACACCATCATCAACGGCATCCCCCGCATCGGCTGGATGACCGGCGGCAAATCTGCCCTTTGGACAGACGAAGACATTGCCGACGTGATTACAGACAAAGCTAAGAACTTCATCACAGCCCATAAAGACGAACCTTTCTTCCTTTATATGGTACGCAAGATGTACATGTTCCCCGCGTGCCACATCCGCGTTTCGCCGGCAAGAGTGGTTTGGGCGTACGTGGCGACGTCATCCTCCAGCTGGACTGGACCGTGGGTGAAATCATGCACACTTTGGACAGCCTCGCATTGCCGACAACACCATTTTTGTATTCTGCAGTGACAACGGTCCCGTCATAGACGACGGCTATCAGGACCAGGCACGCGAACTGCTGAACGGCCATACTCCCATGAAGCACTACCGCGGTGGGAAGTACAGCGCTTTCGATGCCGGTACCCGCATTCCCTTCATTGTACGCTGGCCCAATGGCATCAAACCCGGCAAACAACAAGCCCCCTTCTCCATGATTGATGTATACGCTTCATTCGCCGCCCTGCTGAACCATCCGCTGGAAGCAGGCATCGCTCCCGACAGCCGCGACCAGCTCAACAACTTCCTGGGAACCGATACTGCCGGATGTGACTATATTGTACAACAGAATCTGGACAATACACTCTCCATTATCCAAGGAGACTGGAAATACATAGAGCCCAGCGACAAGCCGGCACTGGAGTATTGGACAAAAATAGAAATGGGCAACGCCCCGCAGCCCCAACTGTACAATCTTTCCATTGATCCGTCCGAAAAAGACAATGTGGCAGAAGCCCATCCGGACAAGGTAAAAACGCTCTCTGCCCTACTGGAAGAGGTGAAGGAAGCAAAGAACCAAAGTGAAAGGGAATAAAAGTACAAGAGTGGTATAGTTCGCAAGTTTTGTACGAATTCGTACTTTTTGCGAACTATTAACTAATGCATTTGTATATTCCATCCCCTACATTTGCGATGTGATTCAACTCTGAAGTGAGTACAAAACAAAGAAACAACCTTTATTAATAACTAATTAAATTAATATTTATGAAACAGAAATCCAGCTTCTTTAAAGCATTAGGTATTATGTTGCTTTCTGTCCTATTTGCCACGCAGGCCAATGCACAGAATCTCACAGTAACAGGTACAGTGACTGACAACTTAGGTCCGGTGATTGGTGCTTCTATCCAGGTGGAAGGAACAAGTAACGGATGTATCACAGACATTGACGGAAACTACACCCTTCCCAATGTTCCGGCAAACGCAACTCTCGTATTCTCCTATATCGGATATCAGACACAAAAGATTGCCGTAGGCGGAAAGACCAAAATCGACGTAAAACTGGCAGAAGACAGCCAATTGCTGCAGGAAGTTGTCGTAGTGGGTTACGGCGTTCAACGTAAGAGTGACCTGACCGGTGCAGTTGCTTCTGTAAAAGCAGCAGATGCATTGAAGAATACCCCGACCGGTAATGTATCCGATGCATTGCAGGGACGTATGGCCGGTGTATCAGTTCTCTCTGGTTCCGGTAATCCTACTGAAGACAATACCATCCGTGTACGTGGTATCAACTCTATCACAGCAGAAACCGGTCCTTTGGTTGTTATCGACGGTTTCATCGGTGGTTCCCTTCAGTCGTTGAATCCTTCCGATATTCAATCTATCGAAGTATTGAAAGACGCATCTGCAACAGCTGTTTACGGTTCTCGCGGTGCAAACGGTGTCCTCTTGGTTACTACTAAAAATCCTGACAAAGATAAATTGACTGTATCTTTTAATGCTTTTGCTAATATCAAGACAGTAGCTAAGTATGCTGACAACCTCTCTCCATACGAATATGCCAATTTGGTGAACGAATTCGGTAAAGAAAAATTTGGTTATGAAGACAACCACTATTACAGTGCAGCAGAGCTAGAAGCTTTCAAGAACGGAACAGCAGGTTTCGATTACTCAAGAGAAATTTTCCGCACTGCAGTTACCCAGAACTATGAACTCTCTATAGCCGGTGGTGGCGAGAAAACCACTTTCTTAGCATCACTCCGTTATCAAGATGACAAAGGTATCATTAAAGAATCAGACAGTCAAATCTACAGTTGGCGCTTGAAGATGGATACTAAAATCAAAAAATGGTTGACAGCCGGACTGAATATTTATGGACACTATCGCAATAATACAGCTCCCCGTATCACACAATACGATGGTTTGATTCAACAAGCCATGTACTTCCCTAGCACAATCTCTCCTAAAAAGGAGAACGGAGAATATAACAACGCCTTCTTTGATGGCAGTCCAACCTACAATCCTATGGGATACATTTGGGAATCAAACAACTCCAACAAGACCATTAATAATCGTCTTCAGGGATACGTACAGTTCAATATATTGGATGGACTAACATTCCGTTCACAATTAGGTGTCCTATTCGACAACCGACTGAACACTTCAGTAGAAAACGAAGATAGCTATTACAACTACAAGAACAAAATGACCCAAGGACAATCGCGCAGTTACTGGAATACTTCCTGGCTGAACACCAATACACTGAGTTATGTCAAGGAGTTCAATAAAAATCACCGTATCAATGCAACAGCTGTATTCGAACAATCCTACGATAATAATTACAACCACACAAGTACTGCCTATAATCTGGATTATATCGACCGTATTGGTATTAACAACTTGGCATGGTCTGACGCTAATCTTGCCGCTATCGGTTCAGATCGCATCATCAATACATTGATGTCAGGCATGTTACGTGTCAATTATGTATTCATGAATCGCTATATGATTACGGCTTCCATACGCGCCGACGGCTCTTCACGATTGAAAGACAAATGGTGTTACTTCCCTTCCGCCGCTTTGGCTTGGGATTTGAAACAAGAAAACTTCTTGAAAGAGAACAGTTTCATCGACCAACTAAAACTTCGTTTAGGTTATGGCTCCGTAGGTAATCAATCAGTAGAAGCTTATCGTATTTACTCCAAAATGTCACCCGTAAGAAACAGCGATGGCAGCACTTCCTATAAAGTAGACCGTCCCGCCGCTCCTTACCTAAAATGGGAACGTAACGACCAGGTCAATGTCGGTATTGACTTTGGTATTCTCAATGGTCGCGTTCGCTTAACAGCCGATTGGTACAACAAAGTATCCAAAGACATTCTACTGGAACTGGCACAACCTACCCACATGGGATACTCGTCATTACTTATGAATTCTGGTGAAATTAAAAATACTGGTGTTGAATTTACTATTAGTGCAGACCCTTTTACCAATAAAGATTTCAACTGGCACACAGACCTTACTTTGGCACACAACAAAGGTACTTATGCCAGTATACCAACTCCCAACCACCGCCAACAGCAAGCTGGTAACTACCAGAACCAATTATTCCAAATGATTGAAGGTGAAAAATTAGGGACATTCTGGGGATATACCTTTGACGGTATCTGGCAGGAAGATGAAGTAAACGCTCCATTCATTGATGCCAACGGGAACGCCACTGGTGAGACCAACGGTAAAGTATATGGAGTTGTTGCAGGTAATTCTAAATATATAGATGTCAACAAAGACGGAAAGATTAACACTGAGGACCAAGGCATTATGGTTGCGGACAACCGACATTCAACTGGGGTTGGAACAATAGTTTCAATTACAAGAACTTCGACTTTTCATTCTTCGTAGTAGGCTTCCACGGATTCGACATCTATAATGCGACCAAACAGATAGGCTTCGGTCTCATCGGAAGTCAACAGGTAGCTGGTGTAACCCCAATGCGTGACTTCTTGGACCGTTGGACACCTACCCATACTAATACGAATGTACCAGGTTTTACCAATGGAGGAACCGAAAACAAAGATTTCTTCTCCACGCGATTTGTTGAGAACGGAAGTTTTATCAAGATGAAAAGTATTACCTTGGGTTACACATTACCAGAATTGGCTTGTAAAGCATTAGGCATCAGCAACCTGCGCGTATATGCTTCTATTCAAAACCCGTTCCACATTACCAGCTATTCTGGACTGGATCCTGAAGCTACCATGGGTAGTCCATTGGTACAAGGTGTAGACTGGGGTGCATATCCTAACAGCCGTAACTACCTCATTGGTTTAAACTTTGCATTCTAATGATTAACTTTATTAAACAAAAGAACGATATGAAAAAATTAGCATATATAGTAATTACAAGTAGTATGTTCCTCACAACCTCTTGTGTGGACCTGACTCAAGAGCCACAATCCTTCATTACAGAAGAAGAATATATTGCACGTATGGATTTGACCAGCCTGCAACAAGCTACAACAGGGCTTTACAACGATTTATGGAATGGTAACTACGGATTCAACTGCCGCTTGCAACGCATCAATGTATGCGCAGATGACATTACATATCGTGCAGCAAAAGCCAACAATGAACTGGCTAATTACTACCGACTGACCCCCAATATCACAGCCAACAATGCAGACTACAAGACTACATGGGAATTATTCTTTACTGTAATCAACAACGCCAACAAACTCATCAACAAAGCGGTGCTTCCTGAAGACGCTACCTTAGCCAAACAATATGAAGAAGTATTAGGTGAAGCTACTTCCTCCGTGGATTGTCTTATTTTTATCTGGTACGCATGTATGGTGATTTACCTCTGATTCTGACGGAAGAAGACGCTGCCACTAATATGCCGAGAACAGCTGTAGCCGACATCTATGACCAAGCTATTATTCCAAGTTTAAAAAAGGCAGTAGAACTGTTACCGACCAAGAGCCGTAGCGGTTTTAGCTCCACTCCCTCTAAATGGGCAGCTGAAGCCTGCCTCGCCGACGCCTACATGACTATGGCAGGCTGGCCTTTAAAAAAAGGACAAGAATATTATAGCCTGGCAGCTACAACAGCCAAAAATATCATAGACAACTCTGGACTGTATCTGACCGAGAGCTATGCTGAATTGTGGAAAGAAGCCAACAAAGAACAAGCCAATGAAGTGATGTTTGCCATCCACCATAATGCAAAGCTAAAAACAGCCAGTAACTATGGGAAGTCCTATTATCCAGCCGATTTTATCCCCGCCGGTTGGGCCGATTATTACGGTAACGAAGCCTTCTACTTGAACTATCCAGACGATGAACGGAAAGCCTGGAACTACATGACGGAATGGAACACTAAAAGTGGCCATGTCACTTACAAAGAGAGCGGTGACAAGTTACCTGCTATCTCGAAATATTACAACTATGATAATGGCGCACCGGGTAGTAGCCAGCTTGCCAACGGTATCACCTGCATCTATCGTTATGCCGAAGTCCTGCTGATGTATGCCGAAGCCTCCACTCGTGCAACCAACAGCGTGAATACGCAAGCTATCCAGGCTATTCAGGAAATACAG
>ENA-OQCS01000375-OQCS01000375.1-human-gut-metagenome-genome-assembly--contig:-NODE-375-length-24742-cov-3.369043_pt1 | contig 24742 bp, 35 predicted proteins | sample MGYA00242757_ERZ504575 | MGnify/ENA primary metagenome ERZ504575 (study PRJEB26092, sample SAMD00036297) | human gut metagenome | host: Homo sapiens | study: EMG produced TPA metagenomics assembly of... | reverse complement strand
GGAAATCGAGCGGATGTATTACTACGAGCATTACGGCGGCTATGTGGAAGCTCAGAACGCCCGGAATGAGAAAACCCGGCACACCGAGCGCAACCGCACTGTGGAGGACTTGCTGAAAAACAACAAGACCTGCCCGGAGGAAAGTATCTACCAGATCGGCACGATGGGAGAATCCGTCTCGCCGGATACGCTCTTTTCCATCGTCAATGAGTTTTATCAGGAATTTGAGCGCCGCTTCGGTTCCCATATCCACATCCTGGACTGGGCGCTCCATCTGGACGAGGGGACGCCCCACATCCATGAGCGGCACGTCTTTGACTGTGAGAACCGCTATGGGGAACTGTGCCCCCAGCAGGAAAAGGCGCTGGAAGAACTTGGCATCCCTCTCCCCAACCCGGAGAAGCCCAAAGGCCGGAACAACAACCGCAAGCAGACCTTTGATGCGGTCTGCCGGACGATCCTGTTTGACATCGCCAGACGGCATGGGCTGCATCTGGATCAGGAGCCGTCCTACGGCGGGCGGGACTATCTGGAAAAACAGGATTATATCCTGATGAAGCAGAAGGAGCAGCTTGCGGCGCAGGAGCAGAAGCTGGAAGACTGACGCTCAAAATCGAGGACGTGGAGACGCTGTTAGATGATGTTCCGATGCGGCCTATGACAAGGCGGTGGAGGTGGTGACCGATACCGTCCGGCAGGAGACACACAAAGAAGATATTCGTCTGATCGAGGAAACGAAAAAGTGGGTGCTTTCGCCGGAGCGGAAGGCCCCGAAGAAGGAGCGTGACTACGCTGCCGCCCGTCTGGATGGAGTGATTACCAAAATCAAACGGGTCATGCAGAACGCCCTGGCAAAAATCCAGAAAACTCTCATGCAGCCGGAGTCAAGAAGGCCGGTAAGGAGCAGATCAAGGAGAAAGCCAGAGAATCCATCCGGGAGAAGCTGGCGAAAGGCAGGCTGAACGCTGACCGAGATAACCGGGAACGCTGGGAACGTGAGGGGCGGATTGCTCCGAAAAAGAAACACGATATGGAGTTATGAGGCACCTGATTTTCTGCGGAAACGGGTGCTTTTTTCTCTGCCTGGAGGTGAGAAAATCGAATATATTTGAAGCGGTGAAGGAGTCTGTCACCACAAGGCAGGCTGCGGAATATTACGGGGTGCAGGTTGGCAGGAATGGCATGGCCTGCTGTCCCTTCCATGATGACAAACATCCCAGTATGAAGATTGACCATCGGTTCCACTGCTTTGGCTGTCAGGCAGATGGGGATGTGATTGATTTTACCGCCCGTCTGTTTAGTCTGAGCAGTAAGGAGGCGGCGCTGAAGCTGGCGGAGGATTTCTCTGTCCACTATGACGCCAAAGGCCATGACCCGCCCCGCAGGAGGCCGGTCAAGCGAAAAATCAGCGAGGAACTGCGTTACCGGCAGGCGGAGCAGAAATGTTTCCGGGTGCTGTGCAATTACCTGCATCTGCTGGAACGCTGGGAGAAGGAATACGCCCCGCAGACGCCGGATGAAGCGTGGAATCCGCTGTTCGTGGAGGCCCTGCAAAAGAAACCGTACACGGAATATCTGCTGGATATTCTCTTGTCCGGCAGCATGGAGGAACGTGCTTCCGTGGTCGCTGAGTATGGAAAAGAGGTGAGGAAGATTGAGCAGCGAATATCAGAGTTTACCGCTAGCCACCCGGCAGGCCGCCATGAGCGCAGCCGAAGCCTTAGCGCCGGAGCGGAGCGTTGATGAGGTGCGGGAAAGCCTGTCCGTCACCGAGAAGGGCCAGCCCGCCAACACCATCGGCAACTGCCGGACGGTGTTCTGCCATGACCCTCTCCTGCGTGGGGCGATCCGCCTGAACCTTTTGACTGACCGGGTGGACATTGTACAGGATTTAGGCTGGCGCAGGAATACCAGTGCCCTGACGGATACGGACGTGAAATATCTGCTTCTCTATTTTGAGCAGACCTATGGCCTGACCAGTGAGAAAAAGATGACGGCGGCGCTCTCCATCGTGGCGAATGAGAACTGCTACCATCCCATACAGGACGTGCTAAACGGCCTTGTCTGGGACGGGGACGCCCCGCATCCGCTCCTGTCTCCATCATTTCTTAGGTGCGGACGAGAGCGACTATGTGGAGGAAATGCTGAAACACTTTTTGCTGGGGGCTATCCGGCGGGTATTCCGCCCCGGCTCCAAATATGAGGAAATGCTCTGTCTGGTGGGCGGTCAGGGGGCTGGCAAGTCCAGCTTCTTCCGCTTGCTGGCGATCCGGGACGAGTGGTTCAGTGACGACCTGAAAAAACTGGACGATGACAGGGTGTATCTGAAGCTGCAAGGACACTGGATTATCGAAATGTCGGAGATGCTGGCTACCAGCAGCGCCAAAAGCATTGAAGAAATCCGCTCCTTTATCAGCCGCCAGAAGGAAACCTACCGGACGCCCTACGAGGCCCAGCCCAAAGACCGGCTGCGGCAGTGTGTGTTCGGCGGTTCGTCCAACACACTGGACTTCCTGCCCCTTGACCGGGCCGGAAATCGGCGCTTTTTGCCGATCATGATTTACCCGGAGAATGCAGAGGTTCACATTTTGGAGGACGAGGACGCCTCCAGAGCCTATCTTTTACAGGTCTGGGCGGAGGCCATGACGATTTACCGCAGCGGCCACTACTCTATGAAGTTCAGCAAGTCCATCCAGCGCCAGCTGGTGGAGGTGCAGAAGGATTTCATGCCGGAGGACACCGAGGCCGGACAGATACAGGGCTTTCTGGAACACTACACCGGCAGCATGGTCTGCTCCAAACAGCTGTTCAAGGAGGCGCTGGGCCACACCTACGATGAGCCGAAGCGGTGGCAGCTGCACAATATCAACGAGATCATGAACACGGTGGTGACGGGCTGGAAACCATTCTCCAATCCCCGGATGTTCACCGGATATGGCAGGCAGAGGGGCTGGGAACGGGACGTTTCCGGCAACGAACTGCCCGGCAACGAAGATGGATTTGTGGAGCTGACCGAGGAAGAATGCTGCCAGCTGGAACTGCCGAAGGAGTGGATCGCATAAAATTAGCGGTCTGTTGCCGGGATGGTTGCCACTTGGTTGCCGGGTTTGTTGCCGGGGATTCTCCGGTCTGGATACGGAAAAAGCCTGTAAATAAGGTTATTTTCTAATATCTATCTCTATCTCCGGCAACGAAAACAACGAGATTTTTCAAGAAAATTGATAAAGTAAGATTTGCAGGTCAGACGGTAGTTTACAGGTTTTCAGAGGTTCGTTGCCGGACTTCGTTGCCAGTGCTGCCGTCTGGCCTGCTACTCTATGGAGGTAGCCTATGGAAAAAAGCAAACAGCAGAAAAATAAGTCCGTTTTGTGGTGGTGCGGGAGTTCTCCGGGGAGAAGTCCATGCGGGAAGCCTTTGAGCAGCTGATCGAGCGCCAGACCTGCGAACACTTCGAGGAATGGCTGGAACAGCGGGAAATGGCCGAAAACGCTGCGTAAAAACGGTTGATTCAGGGGCAGGGACATGGTACTATAATGGTATCGTGTCCCTGTTCATAGAAGGAGAACGCTATGAGCAGGAAAAAACAAGTCTATGAGAAAATCACCGCTCTCTACTGCCGTATCTCTCTGGATGACGGCGGCGACAATGAGAGCATGAGCATCAGCAACCAGAAAATCATGCTTCGGGACTTTGCTGAAAAGCATGGGATGTTCCAGTATGAGTATTATGTGGATGACGGCTATACGGGCCGCAATTTCAACCGCCCTGCCTTCCAGCGTATGATCGCTGACATTGAGGCAGGAAGATCGGCTGCGTCATCACCAAAGACCTATCCAGACTTGGTAGGAATTATATTGAAGCTGGCAGCTATATCGAAATCTTTTTCCCCAAACACAATGTGCGCTATATCGCCATCACGGACGGCGTGGACAGCCTGACCCGTCAGGAGATGGACATTACGCCCTTCAAGAATATCCTGAACGATATGTATAGCCGGGATATTTCTAAAAAGGTGCTGGCGGGCATCACGACCCGCTCCCGGCAGGGAAAGTTCTGCGGAGGGACGCCGCCCTTCGGCCTGATGCGTGACCCGGAGGACAAAGGGCATCTTATCATTGACCCGGAGACAGCGCCGATCATCCGTAAAATCTATGACTATGCCCTTGACGGGCTGGGCTGCATGAGGATTTCCAAACGCTGATGGAAGAAAAAATCCCCATCACCCATGTCAAGGCCAATACGGAGTTTGACGCCAACTATTACTCTTGGGGCGGCGCAAGGATCAGCCATATCCTGCGGAATCCCTTTTATAAGGGCGCACATCTGGTCTTTTGGACACACCAGAAGGCATCCGCTCCAACACTTATGACATTATCCCCCGTGACCAGTGGAAGTGATCGAGGCTGCATGAGGCGATTGTGACGCCGGAGGAATGGGAACAGGTACAAGCTATCATTGACCGCAAACCACCTATCATGAAAGGCAATGCCTGCCCCTTTTATAATCTGTTCCACGGGCTGGTCTACTGCGCTACCTGCGGGAAGTCCATGCAGGTGCGGTATGAAAAGGTCGGCAGAACCGGGAAGAACCGTTCACCGGCGAGATGCGGGAACCGATTGACAAGGCGTACTATATCTGCCAGACTTATAACCGCATGGGATGCAAGGTCTGCTCCAGCCACAAGATCGAGGCCAGAGATTTATACAATCTGGTGCTGAAAGACATTCAGGAGCTGGCGGCGCAGGCCATGAAGGACGCCGATGCGTTCTATCAGCACCTCAGCAGCCGGATGGAGCGCCGGTATCTGGTAGACGCTTCTCAGACCGAGAAGGAACGGAAACGGCTGGAAGCCCGGAATCAGGAAATTGATGTGATGTTTTTAAGCCTGTACACGGATAAGGCAAAAGGCATCCTGACCGAACAGCGGTTTATGAAACTGACGGCGGCGCTGGAACAGGAGCAGGAATCCAACCAGAAGCGTCTGCATGACCTGGCGATGATGCAGAGCCGGGCGGACGCACAGGAAAGCGAAGTCCGTACCTTTATCAAGGAAATCCGGCGCTATTCCGCTATTGAGGAACTGGACGAGGCAATGCTGAACCGGCTTATCAGCCGGATTCTGATTGGCGAGGTCAAGAAGGTGGACGGACAGAAGGTGCAGAAGTCAAAATCGTTTATAACTTTGTCGGGGAAATCCCGGAGATTGCAGCATAAAGACAGTACAGCCCTCCCCGTACCGGGAGGACTTTTTGATATTTGGAAAAGATAAAAATGTATGTGTTATTTATAGCATCCTAAAAGGCCATTGTTTCCAAAATACCGGTTTTAAGATTTTGAGCAGCAGCGCTCAATGGACGTTTCCTGTCATATACCATACAAATCTGACGTTCAGGGATTGTTTCCCGCAGATGAATCTGGAAGATCTCACGTTGCTGAAGTGCTTCCTTCGCCATTGGTTCTGGAAGAAAAGCTAGCCCTAATTCCGCTTTTACCAAAGGTAAAATCTGATCTGTGGTAGCTGCTTCCGTGTCTGGTATCAACTCCAACCCGTGGGACAGGAACAATTTATGATAAAAATTCCAGGTCATAGTTTCTTTTCCGAGGCAAATCAACGGATAATTTTTTAGTTCGGCAAGTGTCAGCTCCTGGCTGCCCAGTGCCGTAAAGTTTTGCCGCCCACAAGAATTTCACGGAAGGGCCGCAAATGCAATTCCTTCAAAGAGGTATCCACGTTGGTCGGCGTTGATACAACAGCAAAATCAACTTCACCGTTTTTAACAGAGCGGATGGCTTGCGGAGTGGAATGGTTATATATTTTCAAGCGAATACCGGGATGCTTCATGTGAAAGGGCTTCAATATATCCAGCAGGTAGATATTCAATGCGGTTTCGCTGGCTCCGATTGAAATACTTCCATGCTCCAAACCACTGTGCGCATTTAGTTCGGTTTCGGCTGTTTGTATCTGAGAAATGGCAGCTTCGACATGAGTGAACAACATTTCTCCTTCTGGGGTCAGTTGAACACCTCGATTGGTGCGTATAAATAACGTACAGTGCGTTTGCTGCTCCAGGCAGTTCATGGCGCGGGTAACGTTGGGCTGTCCGCTGCCCAGTGCATGAGCCGCTTTTGTGAAATTCTTGTATTTGGCTACATAATAAAAAACCTTGTAATATTCAAAGTTGACATCCATCCAGGCATCCTCTTTCTGATATGCTAATTGCTGATGATCACTATATCAATAATACTTTTTACATATTCCTGCCTGTCCAGTATAATAGATTTTGGTTCCAAAAACAAGTGAAGGAGTGCTTTAGTATGAGTGAAATCAAAAAGTTGTGCTGGCATATTCCGGTGGTCTGGATACCTCCGTTATTATCCCGTGGCTGAAAGAACACTATGACAACTGTGAAGTGATCGCTGTCTGTGGAAATGTTGGACAAGACGATGAATTGGATGATTTGAAACAGCGAGCAGTGGCTTCTGGAGCCAGCAAACTTTATGTCGAGGATTTAACGGATGAGTTTGTTAATGAGTTTGTTATTCCTACTATGCAGGCGGGAGCTGATTATGAAGGGTATTTATTGGGAACCAGCCTTGCCCGCCCTATTCTGGCTAAGCGTGTCATGGAAATTGCAAAGGCAGAGGGGGCGGATGCTGTTTGCCACGGCAGCACCGGAAAGGGCAACGATCAGGTGCGATTTGAGCTGGCCATTATGCACTTTGCGCCGGAAATGAAAATCATTACACCGTGGCGGGAATGGGATATTCAAAGCCGCAATGAGGAGATTGATTACGCCGAAGCCCATCATATTCCTTTGAAAATAAATCGAGAAACCAATTACTCAAAGGATAAAAATCTTTGGCATCTTTCTCATGAGGGATTGGATTTGGAGGACCCAGGTAATGAGCCGCAGTATGAAAAAGAAGGTTTTCTGGAAATGAGCGTTTCTCCACTGAAAGCGCCGGATACTCCTACATATGTGGAGCTGGACTTTGAAAAAGGCGTACCTGTTAAGTTGAACGGCAAGGCAATGAAATCATCAGACATTATTTCTAAGCTAAACGAGATTGGCGGCTGTAATGGTATTGGCCTGTACGATGTGGTGGAAAACCGTCTGGTTGGTATGAAAAGCCGAGGAGTGTACGAGACACCGGGCGGAACCATTCTGTATAGAGCGCATGAGATATTAGAAACACTGACATTGGACAAAAAAACTGCCCATAAGAAAAAGGAATTGTCTATTTGCTTCGGTGAGTTGGTTTACGACGGACAGTGGTTTTCTCCGCTGCGCAAAGCGTTGTCTGCATTTGTGACAGAGACGCAGCAGACCGTCACCGGAAAAGTACGTCTGAAGTTATATAAGGGCAACATTATCAATTCAGGTGTGTGGTCCCCATATTCTTTGTATAGCGAGGATATTGTCACATTTAATGAAGGAGAGGGCTATCAGCAGTCCGATGCTACTGGCTTCATCCGTCTTTTGGGGCTGCCTACCGTATACAGGCGTCTGTAAATGCCCGAAATAGAAGGGAGGCAGAAAAATGCTGACTGCGGTGACAGGTATCAAGTGGGGGGATGAAGGGAAAGGACGGGTTATTGATCTGCTGGCAGAGCGGGCGGATATTGTCGTGCGTTACCAGGGGGGAAATAATGCCGGGCATACGGTCGTAACCAAACAGGGAAAATTTATTCTGAATCTGCTACCATCCGGGATTCTTCATCCCAATGTGGTGTGTGTTCTTGCGGATGGTATGGTAGTTGATTTAGAGCATCTCTCCAATGAAATTGCCGATATTCGCGGCAAAGGGGTGTCTGTAACACCTCAAAATTTCAAACTGTCCGCTCGTGCAACCATCTCCATGCCGTGGCATCGGATACAAGATGATTTGGAGGAAGAACGTCTTGCGCAGAGCGGAGTTGCTTTCGGCTCTACTCGCAGGGGAATTGCTTATGCCTACAGCGATAAGTATCGCAAAAAACATTGCGTTTAGGTGATCTGCTTCATTTAGATGAGCCATATATACAGGTTCGTCTAAAAACCATGCTGGAAGCAAAAAATTTGGAACTGGCAGGCTGCTATCATCAGGAGCCAATGTCTTATCCGGCCCTGCTTGCCTGGTGCCAGAAGCAGGCAAAGGAGTTTTTACCCTATATCTGTGATACCGGAAATTATTTGGATACAGCGTTATCGTCAGGAAAACAGATGGTTTTGGAAGCGCAGCTTGGCGCTATGCGTGATATTGACTATGGCATTTTCCCCTACACTTCCAGTTCTACAACGATTGCGGCCTATGGGCCGATTGGAGCGGGAATTCCTGGCGTGCAGCCTGACCATGTGTCGGTGTGTTAAAGGCTTATTCAACGTGCGTTGGTGCAGGCCCATTTGTGGCCGAGAACGCTATGCCTGAAGAATGGAAGGAATCCCTGCGCAAGGCCGGCGGTGAATATGGCGCTGCAACAGGCCGCCCACGCCGGGTTGGGCCATTTGATGCGGTTGCAAGCCGGTACGGCCTAAAATGCCAACGCGCTGACAAAATCGCATTGACTAAGTTAGACGTACTCAGTTATATGCAGGAAATTCCCATCATTACGGGATATTTGTACAAAGGCAAAGAAACAGACACCTTTGTTCCTACGGAAAATCTGGAAGAATATCAACCGGTTATCAGCTTCATTCCCGGCTGGAAACAGGACATTTCCGCTTGCCGTCGCTGGGAGGAACTGCCGGATGCTGCAAAAAATTATATCAAAACGCTGGAAAAATTACTTGATCACGAGATCCAGTTTATCTCTGTCGGCGCAAAGCGCGAAGAATATCTGATAAAGGGGGAATGGCTGTGAGACACCTGATTGAACCAACCGATTTCAATGACGATGAAACGATGGCAGTCCTGGATTTGGCTGATCGAATTGCCGCCGCTCCGGAGATGTATGCGCATGTGGCTGACGGCAAAAAGCTGGCGACCTTATTTTATGAACCAGTACGAGAACCCGGCTTTCTTTTGAATCTGCCATGCTAAGTCTGGGCGGCAGACGCTCGGCTTCTCCGGAGCAGAACAGTCCAGTGCAACCAAAGGAGAAACGGTTGCTGATACACTCGCGTAGTCAGCTGCTATTCCAATATTATAGCTATGCGCCACCCAAAAGAAGGTGCTCGCTTCGCGCTTCCATGTTTTCCAAAGTTCCTGTCATAAATGCTGGTGACGGAGGCCATAATCATCCTACACAAACTTTAATTGATTTGCTGACGATTCGCCAGCGCATGGGACGGTTGGATCATCTGACCGTTGGTTTTTGCGGTGATCTGAAGTTCGGCCGGACAGTGCATTCTTTGGTCAACAATCTTGTTCGTTTTTTAGGAAATCAGTTTTATTTTATCTCGCCAGAGGAACTTCGCATTCCCGAATATTTGAAGGAGGATACATTGCACCCGGCAAATTCCTTATATTGGGAGGTCAGCAGTTTGGAGGACACACTCCCTAAGCTGGATGTGTTATATATGACCAGAGTGCAGAAAGAACGTTTTTTTAATGAGGAAGATTACATTCGGCTAAAGAGCATCTACACGCTTGACCCTGAAAAAATGAAATTGGCTAGGCCGGATATGCCTGTGTTGCATCCACTGCCTCGTGTCGATGAAATTACTCGGACGGTAGATGATGATCCCCGTGCCGCTTATTTTGATCAGGTGCAGAATGGCGTTTATGTTCGCATGGCACTAATTATGGCTCTGTTGGGAATTGCCGATCCTGTGACTGGAGAGAAGGTGTTAAAATGCTGAAGGTAGAACCCATTCAAAATGGTGTGGTTATTGACCATATCCCCGCTGGGCGCGGTATGGAAATTTACCGGCTGCTCCATCTGGAGAGCAAATATCAGGCGGTTGCGCTGCTGCAATCTGTGCGCAGTGAGAAATATGGAACAAAAGATCTGATTAAGATCGAAGGTTCAAACCTTCCGGAGCGGCTGGAGATTTTAGGCTATCTGGATCGGCGAATTACACTAATCTATATCAAAGACGGAGTAGTGGAGCGAAAATGTCAGCCTGATATGCCAGAGATATTGCGAAATGTGGTTAAATGCACAAACCCACGATGTATTACCAGTATTGAGGCAGGATGCGACCATATTTTCAAACTGTCTCCTTCTGGGAAGTACCGCTGCCTTTACTGTAATCAGGAACTGCCGGTACAGAGGTGATACCATATGGATTTTTCTGCATACGAAAAAGGCAATCCTTTTATGTCTTATAACCATATTCAAATATGCAAGTTGACCCGGATTGCTGTGTGGTAAAGGTAAACTTGGTTGCCGAATCTATGAATCTTCATGGACACGTACATGGAGGATTGTTATATGCAATGGCAGATTGCGTGGCGGGAATTTTTGCCAGAATGATGGTAGAGATTATGTAACGCAAAGCGCACATATCAATTTCCTGCATAACGTACAGTCAGGGACAATCTTTGCAAAAGCTGAAATCATAAAGCGCGGTAAGCACATGGCTTACTTTCATATCAGCATTACCGATCAAGATGATCATCTTCTTTGTGATGGTATGGTTGATATGTATTGTATTTCAGGATGCCAAACATAGTCAGGCTTCTGCTATTTTGAGAATACATACATAGAGGTATCTTTAGTTATACATCAAGGAGTGAACACATTTGCATGGAATTATAAAATGCCAGCATCAGGACAAATGTCCGAATCTTTCCCAACTGCCGCATTTTTGTCAATATCAGGCGGCCTGCAAGATGCCTATACCTATGTGTTCCGGGGCAAGGTGTTCGCCAATGCTCAGACCGGGAATATCGTATTACTTAGTCAAAACATCTGTGAGCGTAATTGGTTGCAGAGCGCACACTACTTTGTTCCGTTGGCAGCATTTGCAATAGGCATCATTGTTGCAGAGCAGATACGGGGAAAATATCAGAATGTGCAGAATATCCACTGGAGGCAGATTGTCCTGCTACTGGAAATGATTCTGCTGTTTTTGGTAAGCTTTCTTCCGCAAAGTCTTGATATGCTGGCTAATGCACTGGTATCTTTTTCCTGCGCTATGCAGGTGCAGACATTCCGAAAGGTGAATGGTTACGCGTTTGCCAGCACCATGTGTATCGGAAATATGCGTAGCGGCATGGAAGCACTTTCTGCATACATCAGAACACATGATAGAAATGTTTTAGGGAAAGCTTTGCGCTATTGGGAAATCATTTTCCTATTTGCTGTTGGCGCTGGAATCGGCGGTCAATTTGTTGTTCTGTTCGGAGCGCATACGATCTGGTTTTCCTGCCTGCTTCTATTGGTCAGTTTTTGCCTGATGTTTATCAGAGAAGAAATGAAAGAACACCCGGAAATTAGCGTCGAGGAAGAAACGATACAGAAAGATCTGTGGGACATTGAAAAGCAGATAAAGAATATAGGTCACCAGGTCGGGGAAGATATATCGGTTATGAAATCACCGCATAATAAAGATTCTCAATAACAAATTAAATCGCGGCGTCGAATGAATAAAACTCCGACGTCGCGATTTTTACAGAAAAATTTAGCCCCAGACTTCCTCAGCAATCTCTTTAACCAGCGCCAGTTTCGCCCATTGCTCTTCTTCAGTCAGCTTATTGCCGATCTCGCAGGAAGCAAAACCGCACTGCGGGCTGAGATACAACCTGTCAAGAGGGATGTACTTTGCAGCTTCATGGATTCGGGCAATCACGGCCTCTTTATTCTCCAACTGCGGCTGCTTTGTGGTAATCAGTCCGAGAACCACTTTCTGTCCGCTTCCGATTTTTGCAAGAGGCGCAAAGCCACCGGAGCTTCATCATCAAACTCCAGATAATAGGCACTTACATTTTCTTCGCCGAACAAAACGTCGGCCACGGAGTCATAGGGGCCACTGCTGGCATAAGTTGAATGGTAATTGCCCCTGCAGACATGGGTGGTGATGTTCATCCCCTCTGGCGCTCCGTTAATCACCTGGTTGTTAATATCTTTATAGGCATTCTGGACGGCCAAAAGCCCTTCTTTCGTTGCGGCGTGCATTTCCTGTCCATTTTTATCCGCCAGCATTCCCCATGTGCAATCGTCAAACTGCACATTCCTGCAGCCTGCATCGTACAGCTGATGCAGTACAGCAATGTAAGCCTGTGCAATGTCGTCCATCAGCGGCTTGGCAGAACTGTAAAAGGCCTCTGTGTGTTTTCTGGCAAAGGGCATCCAGAATTGTGCCAGCGTCTGAGCAGGGGCGGGGATTGTCTGTTTTGCTATAGTCTTTTCGTCCTCCAGCGCCTTCACATACCGAAAATGGTCCACAAAGGGATGCTCACCGGACAATCCGATCCTGCCGGTCACAAAAGTATCATCGATCATCGCCGCCTCTCCGTGGAAGGGAAGGCCGGTGTTCGTTTTCTTATGGCCGACGCCGTCGAATCCCCACATAAAATCCAGATGCCAGGTAGCGCGGCGGAACTCGCCGTCAGTAATAACATGGTATCCGGCCGCTTTCTGCTTCGCCACCAGTTCGGTAATGCACTGATCCTCCACAGCTTTGAGCTGATCGGCGGTAATGGCTCCTGCTTCATAATCGGCGCGGGCCTTTTTTCAGTTCTGCCGGACGAAGAAAGCTGCCCACGTAGTCGTAACGGAACGGTGCGTATAAATTACTCATATCAAATGTCTCCTTTGCATTCGTTTCTTATATTTTTCGCCGCCTGGACCATATTTTTCAAACTGGCAACGGTTTCGGTTTCCCCTCTGGTTTTTAATCCGCAGTCTGGGTTGACCCATAAATGATCTGCCGGGATCTTGTCCAGCATCAGCCGGAGGGCGGCTTCAATTTCTTCTACACTCGGAATGCGGGGGGAATGGATGTCGTAGACGCCGGGACCCACCTCCGTTTCAAAATGATGCGCCATCAGGCTGTCCAGAATCGTAAGTTTGGAACGGGACGCCTCAAAGGTAATCACATCGGCGTCCATTGCGTCGATTTCCGGGATAATGTCCTCAAACTCGCTGTAGCACATATGGGTGTGAATCTGCGTTTCCGGTTTTACCTTTGCGTGGCAGAGACGGAATGCTTGATCGCAAAGTTCAGATAGTCGCTATGCCAGTCGGCGCGGCGGAGCGGCAGCTTTTCCCGGAGCGCGGCTTCGTCAATCTGAATAATACGGACGCCTGCAGCTTCCAGTTCCAGAACCTCTTCCCGGATTGCAAGGCCGATCTGATACATCATCTCCTGCGTGGAAATATCTTCTCTGGGGAACGACCAGTTCAAAATCGTGACTGGTCCTGTCAGCATTCCCTTCACATCCTTATCCGTCAGGGAATTGGCATAACGGATATAATCGGTAGTAATGGACTTCTTGCGTTTGACGTCCCCGAACACAATCGGCGGCTTTACGCCCCGTGTACCGTAAGACTGTACCCAACCGCCTATGGTAAACACATAACCAGACAGATTTTCGCCAAAAAATTCCACCATGTCGTTGCGTTCAAATTCGCCATGCACCAAGACATCCAGACCAATGTTTTCCTGTAAAGCGATGCAATCCCGGATGAATCCCTTTGCATTATTTCGGTATTCTTCTTCGCTGATTTCGCCTTTTCGGAATTTTGTTCGGTTCTGCTTGACTTCCTTTGTCTGCGGGAAAGAGCCAATCGTTGTCGTGGGCAGCAGCGGGAGATTCAGCAGTTCTTTCTGCGTTGCCTGCCGTTCCTTTCTGGGCACCCTGCGGGTAAAATCCGATTCAGTAAGTGCCGCAACCTGTTTCTGTACCTCTGTGTCGGTTCTCAGCTCACTGGTTTGGAACAGTTCCTGATTTTGCAGATAGCGCCGGTCACAGGAATAGTCTGCAAGTTCAGCCAGGCAGCAAAGCTCACGCAGTTCATCCAGCTTTTCATACGCAAAGGAAAAATGCCGGATAATTTCGGTGGAAAGCTGCGGCTCATTCTTTACAGTATACGGCACATGGAGCAGGGAGCAGGATGTACTGAGTACAATGTGGTCACAGCAGCTTTTCAAACCGGCGATTCGCTCCAGTACGTCTTTATAATTAGTACGCCAGATGTTTTTCCCATTTACAAGTCCCGCAAACAGGATTTTATCCTTCGGGAAACCGTTTGCTGCTACAAGTGCTGCGGTCTGCTTTCCTTCCACAAAGTCAAGGCCAATGCCGTCAAAGGGCAGTTCACATAGCTGCCGGTAACAATCCCGCACATCGCCAAAATAAGTTTGGAGCAGCACCTTCACTGTGCCTTTTTGTTCCAGCAGCGTTTGGTACAGCTTGCGGAAAAGGGCAACATCCCCCATTGTTAAATCCATGACCAGATACGGCTCGTCAACTTGCAGCATTCCACGCCGTTTTCTCCACACCGCTTCAAAATATCTGCATAGGCAAACAGAATATCATCTACAAAATCAGTGGCGGATTTATTGCCGGTACAGCGGGCCAGCTTCAAAAAGGTAAACGGTCCGGCGACCACGGGCTTTGTCTGAATGCCCAGAGAACGCGCCTGATGAAAGCCATCCAGAAAAGCATCTGAGCGGAGCTTCAACTCCATATCATCATCCAGCTCTGGTACCATGTAGTGGTAGTTCGTATTGAACCACTTTTTCATGGTAAATGCTTTGACATCTCCCTGCGCCCCCTGATACCCACGGGCCATGGCAAAGTATGTGTCTATATCGGAAAGCCTCAGATCGGCATACCGCCTTGGAATGGCGTTCAGCATATAAGCGGTGTCCAGCATCCCGTCATAAAGGAAAAATCATTGGACGGGATAAAGCCGGCACCTGCGTCCCTCTGGCGTGTCCACTGCTCCATTCTCTGCTGAGAGACAACCCGTTTCAACTCATCGGCATCTATTTCGCTGCGAAATACGCTTCTGTTGCGAACTTTAATTCTCGGTGGATCCCGATACGCGGAAATCCAATAATTGAATAGTCCATAATGTGTCCTCCTTGGGTATGATCGTTCTTTTTCAGTATACCTGCGGGAAAGGGTTCTGTAAAATACGGAAAAGCAGCGGTTTGCCATAGATTGAATCTATAGCAGACCGCTACTTTATGTTCTGTCATTCCTGTGCGGAAGCATATCGTTTCAGAGCTTCGATATACAGAGTTCCAAATTTACCCGGTCCGACCTTGCTGTGAGTGATGTAGCCGATTTCCATGTAATCATCACAGCAAGGGGGACAGCAACAATATTTTTCCCATTTAGTTCTTCGTTGATAACGCCGCTGCAAATGGTGTACCCGTTCAGACCAATCAGGAGATTGAACAGCGTGGCCCGGTCAGAAACCATAATGTCTTTCTTGCTTTCCAACGTACTTAAAATTTCCTCAGAGAAGTAGAAGGAATTGTGTTCTCCCTGCTCATAGGACAATCTCGGATAGGTTGCCAGCTCATCCAATTCAACAATTTTCTTCTTTGCCAGAGGACTGAACGTACTGACAAAAACGTGAGGCTTTGCGATAAATAAACGATGAAATTTCAAATCATTTTCCCGCATGGTCTTGCGCAGGACAGCTTCATTGAAACTATTAAGGTAAAGCACACCCACCTCGCTTCGCAGCTTTGCCACATCTTCAATCAACTCATAGGTCTGCGTTTCACGGATGCGGAAGTCGTATTCTTCACCGCCATACTGTTTCAAAAGCTCAACAAATGCTTCTACCGCAAAAGAATAATGCTGCGTGGACACACAGACTGATGCTTGACAGGGGTCTTCCCTAAGTATCGTTCTTCAATCAGATTTGTCTGTTCAATCACTTGACGGGCATATCCTAAAAATTCTTCTCCCTCCGCCGAAAGCAGGATGCCTTTATTGGTACGTTTGAAAATAGTAATTCCCAGTTCATTTTCCAGTTCCTTGATTGCGGAAGTCAGGCTGGGCTGGGCGATATAAAGCTGTTTTGCCGCCTCGCTGATCGTTCCGGCCGCAGCAACCGTCACAATGTATTTCAGTTGTAAAAGGGTCATTCGTCATCCTCCTGATCTGGATATGGAATTGCCGCAAGGATTTCTCCATAGCGTTCCGTAATTACACCATAATTCTCCCGCAGATGGGGAAACAGACAGCGGCTGCAGTCCTTGTATCCGTTGGGAAGGTAGGCAAACTTCCGCCGCAGCGATCTCCCAATACATACAGAGGGCAATAGCAGAATAGGCAATTAAAATTTTCCGGGTCGGCACCCTTATGGCAGGGGAAATATTCACATTCCCGGTTGCAGAAATAAGCATAGTGCTTATTTTCCCAATACTGATTACGCATGAAAAGACTCCTTGCAAAAAAGGGATTTATTTTATACATAGGAACCGTAAGAAAAAAGCGCATCCAAACAGACACGCTCAACAAAGCACAGCTTCCTGCGCCTAAAAACGTGCTTCCGGTTCCGGCAGAAGCACCATACGCTCCCACGTATCTGACTTACCTTTCCCTCAGGAAAGTTTCACAGTGATCGACTCGCCGGGACTTGCACCCGATTCCATGTTCCGTCTTTGCGGATGGAGCGATATGATGATTCAATTTTCATCTATCATTATAATCCAAACACATAACGTTGTCACGTGCTGCTTTATGCGTAAGTGCCAAATTCTCAAAGTAATTTGAATTCATCACTTGACATTGTGGCAAAGAACTTTTGACCCCCGATGAAGTACGCCTTTTGGATAACCGGAAGGCAGTGCTTCTGGTGCGTGGAGAACGCCCCATTCTGGATGAGAAATATGATCTGCATAAACATGTGAATGTGAAATATACGGAGGATGGAGGGGCGCCGCCTTATGATTATGCGAAGGCTCCCCTGTCCCATGAAGATGTAACCATTGATACCAGGAGACTGGATGATTATGAACTGCTCTCGGCTGGGGAGATCCTCGGCAGGGAGCAGTCTTTTTGATTGGAGGAATGCCATTGAAGAAAAGAAATGAAATGCCAAAGAGACAGACAGCAAACCATGCTACTGCACCGATGCCTATGGGCAGAGGACCAAAGCGTACCCTTGCCGCGTATGCAGCGCTGGTGCTTACTATGACGGTAGGTGGTATCCCGGTGCTTGCAGCCGGAGATCCCCTGTCAGTCATCAATAACCTGTCCACCTTTATCTTCTCCCTGATCCGGGCCATCGGCTTGATCTTACTGGGATTTGGTGTGGTGCAGGTAGGTTTGAGCTTAAAGAGCCATGATCCAGCCAGAGAGCCAACGGGTTTCTGACGCTGGCAGGCGGTGTCATCATCACCTTTGCAAAAGAGATCCTGGACCTGATCGTTGGGTAGTGGGTAGAGACAGAAGCGGGCAGGGAGGACATCTTCCTGCCCCGGCAAAGGAGGTGAGACTGTTTGAGTGATAACTGGATCGTGCAGAACCTAAACTCTGCACTGAACACCTGGAATGAGAAGCTAGCAGAAATCTGGACGCTCCTTACCCAAAGCCCGGAATCCTTTAAGGGCGGGACGATCTGGAGTGTCATCACCGGGATCAACGGGGCGCTGACTGCCATTGGATATGGACTTTTGGTACTGTTTTTTGCAGCCGGGATCGTAAAGACCTGTGGCAGCTTTACAGACATGAAAAAGCCGGAACATGCCCTCAAAGCCTTTATCCGGTTTGCACTGGCACAAGGCGCCATCATGTATGGCATGGAATTGATGACCGCCCTGTTTTCCATTGTACAGGGGATCGTATCGACCATCATGGCACAGTCGGGAATGGCAGACGGGGGTGTGACAGAGCTTCCGGCAGAGATCGTGGAAAAGATCGAAGCGGTAGGGATGCTGGAATCCATCCCCTTGTGGATCGTGACGCTGCTGGGAAGCCTTTTGATCACAGTGCTGTCTTTTATCATGATCCTTACGGTATATGGAAGGATGTTCAAGCTGTATATGTATACTGCCATTGCGCCATCCCCATTTCCACCTTTGCGGGAGAACCCTCCCAGTCGGTGGGGAAGAACTTCATCAAGTCCTATGCAGGGGTGTGTCTGGAAGGGGCGATCATTGCACTGGCCTGTATCATTTTCTCCGTCTATTCTGCCAGTCCGCCAGCCATTGGGGATACGTCCTTAAGTGCAGTGACCATTGTGTGGAACTATGTAGGGGAATTGGTATTCAACCTGCTGGTGCTGGTGGGTGCGGTGAAAGCATCTGACCGGATCGTAAAAGAGATGATGGGATTGTAGGAGGAAAGAACCATGCGTAAAGAAATATATGAAAATCAGGAAAGCAGCGATACACTGCCTTTCCATTGGGAATTTGGTAAGGAAGAGATCACCCTGAAAGTGTCCAGCTATGCCTATGGAAATGGGCTTGCGGTTTTGATGTATAGTCAAAGTGAAGGGGAGCTGGAATTATTTAGTGACTTGACGGTCAATCTTCCGGGCGGGTATGGACTGAAAACGCAGGAGGCATTTGTAAGCGGTGATTTTACCAGGGATAAGCTGGCCTTCATTCAAGAGAACAGGCTGGGAAAGGTGCTGCCAGGACAAGCCCGTTCAGGATTTGCCACCTACACCCCGGTGGCATTTGATCTTTCAAGACTCTCCCGGTATGACCGGGAAGGGGTGGAAGAATTTTGCAGACAATGGGGGTTGGACATTCCAAAAGAACAGGAAAAGTCCAAGGGAGATCGACAGGAAAAAGAAAAGAGAAGAGAGAGATAGAAGTATATGGAAGTAAAAATGAACAAAGAGATCCGCAACTATCAGGAGTCCATGTTTATGGGACTGAACCTGCGCCAGTGTATTTTCTCCCTGCTTGCCATGCTGTGGCGGTAGGGATTTATTTTGGCCTGGGAAAGTATGTGGGACAGGAGATGACCGGGTGGCTGTGCATCTTAGGGGCTGCCCCATTCGCAGCCTGTGGTTTCTTCCAGTACCATGGCATGAATGCGGAGCAGTTTGCTTGGGCGTATATCAAGTCTGAATTTTTATACCCCAAGCGCCTGCTGTTTCAAAGTGAGGACCTGTACCATGCCTGCATGGAAGAAACGCTGGCCTTGGGAGAAAAGTCTCAAGGGGATGGCGCAGCCTTATGAAAAAAAAGAGAACAGCGGGCAAAGAAGAAACGGATGAAACAGAAAAAGGAAAACGGGAAGGAGTGGTGCGTTTGATTAAAACCTTACAACAGGCATTGAAAATGGACCGGGAGAAGTTCAAAGTCCCAAGGTCTGTCCAACAGGCCATCCCGATCCAGCGGATCTGGCCGGATGGGGTATTCCAGTCCGGGACAAAATTTTCCAAGACCTTCCGGTTTTCCGATATCAACTATGCTATCGCAAGCAAAGAGGATAAGACGGAAATGTTCTTGGATTATAGTGAGCTGTTAAATGCCTTAGATTCCGGTGCGGCGGCAAAGATCACTTTAAATAACAGAAGAATCAATAAAGAAGAGTTTGAAGCATCCCTGCTTCTGCCGATGAAAGAGGACGGGTTGGATGAATACCGAAAGGAATACAACGAAATGCTGCTATCCAAGGTTAGCGGCACCAACAACAGCATCTATCAGGAACGGTATCTGACGGTCAGTGTCCATAAAAAGAACATCGATGAGGCAAGGACTTATTTTGCACGTGTGGGAACGGATATCATCACCCATCTGAGCAAGCTGTCTTCCATTGGGGAAGAACTGGATGCGGAACAGAGGTTACAGATCTTCCGGGATTTCTTCCGGGCAGATGAACCCCAGTGCTTTCCTTTCGATATGAAGGCATTTGCCAAAAAGGGGAGCAGCTTCAAGGATTGGATCTGTCCCCAGTCCATGGAGTTTTCCAAAGACTGCTTCAAGATCAATGAACGGTTCGGGCGAGTGCTGTATATGCAGGATTATGCCAGTTATGTCAAGGATGACATGATCTCGGAGCTGTGCGATCTAAGCCGGGACTTGATGCTGTCCATCGATATCCTCCCGGTACCCACAGACGAAGCGGTGCGTGAGATCCAGAACCGTCTGCTTGGCGTGGAGACCAATGTGACCAACTGGCAGAGACGCCAGAATGCCAACAATAACTTTTCTGCCATTGTGCCTTATGATATGGAACTGCAAAGAAAGGAAACCAAAGAGATGCTGGATGACCTGACCACCAGGGACCAGCGGATGATGTTCGGCATCCTCACCATGGTGCATATGGCAGACAGCAAGAAACAGTTGGATTCGGATACGGAGAGTATCCTGTCAGTGGCAAGAAAGCATTTATGTCAGATGGCAACCTTGAAATGGCAGCAAGTGGATGGACTCAATACGGTACTGCCTTATGGCATCCGCAAGATCAATGCCCTTCGTACCCTGACCACAGAGTCTACCGCAGTGCTGATCCCCTTCCATACTCAGGAGATCATGCAGCCGGGCGGTATTTATTATGGGCAGAATGCGGTGAGCAAAAATATGCTGGTGGCAGACCGGAGGAAGTTATTGAATGGAAACTCCTTCCGATTGGGTGTCAGCGGTTCAGGAAAGAGTTTCTCAGCAAAAGAAGAGATCGTGGACCTTGCCCTGTCTACGGAAGATGACATCCTCATTTTAGATCCGGAGTCGGAATTCGGTTCTTTGGTGGAAGCGCTGAACGGGGAAGTGATCTCCATTTCTGCAACGTCCCATACCCATCTGAACGCACTGGATATGGATTCTGCCTATGGAAACGATAAGAATCCACTGATCGAGAAGTCGGAATTTATCCTGTCCCTGTTTGAACAGTTGGTGGGTGCTGGAAATCTGTCCGCCAAGGAGAAATCCATCCTGGACCGCTGTACCGCAGATGTGTACCGGGAATATATCCGAAGCGGTTACCAAAGTGAAGTGCCGACCTTGAAGGATCTGTACCGACAGCTCATGCTCCAGCCGGAAGAGGAAGCCAGGGGGCTTGCCTTGTCTTCGGAGTTGTTCATTAACGGAAGCCTGAACACCTTCGCTCAGAAAACCAATGTAAATACGAAGAATCGCATTATTGCCTATGATATCCGGGAACTGGGAGAGCAGCTCATGCCCCTGGGGATGCTGGTCACCTTGGACAGCATCTTCAACCGGGTGATCCAAAACTGGAAGAAAGGAAAGACTACCTGGATCTTTGCCGATGAGTTTTATCTGTTGTTCCGCTATCAGTACAGTGCGGACTTTTTCTACCGGCTCTACAAGAGGATCCGTAAATACCATGGATTTGTCACAGGTTTAACGCAGAATGTGGAGGAACTTTTGAAATCGGATACGGCAAGACTGATGCTGGCAAACAGTGAGTTTTTAATCCTTTTAAACCAGGCGACCACAGACCGGGACGAACTGGCCGCCCTTTTGAACATTCCGAGAACCAGTTATCCTATATCACCAATGTAGGCGCAGGGAAAGGGCTGATCCGCTGTTCCGGAAATCTTGTGCCATTTGAGAACAGTTTCCCGAAGAACACGAAGCTGTACCGCTTGATGACGACAAAAACCAGGGGAATGCTAGTAAAAAAATATTTTTGTGTGGTGCTGCTGAACGTTTTTCGGCAGCATCCTTTGGGAAGGAGGGAATGTAGATGGAAGAAAAAAGCGTAGAGATTCCAAAAATAAAAGGACCGCTTCGGGAGCAGGACAGTATCAGGGCGTTACTGGAGCTTTTGGAACAACAGGGCATGGAACAGGAAAAAGGGGATGTGATCCGCATGGCAGATCATATCGATTCCATGGAAATGCAGCTCGGAACCGTCTTGAAGGAACTGGGGAGATGAAGAAGCAACTGGGCGTGATGCAGGAAAGCAAGGTTAAACTCTTTGCGGTGAATACGATCCAGAAAGTAGAACATCAGGTGCAAACACTTCGCTTTCAGGTGGGAGAATAGAAACGAAAGTTTATGGAACGGGCAGAACAGGCAGTTTTTGATTTTAAAGAAAAGGGAAAAGATGCCCTTGCCTCTGCGGTAAAAGGAATGCACCTTACCCAAGGCTTACAAAAGCTGCAGTCTTCCTACATACGGTCATGCTGTCGATGGATCAGAAGATTGACCGTCTGGGGAGCATGGCGGAGGAACTGCACGTTGCCAAAGGGCATCTGAAAAACGCATTTTTGAAAATGAACGGAAAAGATACCGCAAAGATCACAGAGCGAAATCCGGAACAGGGGATCATCTTTCAAACCCAGAAGGTGTTATTCCAATCCATGCGGAGCATCCATAAGCTGGAACAAAAAACAGAGCGATTGCAGCAGCAGATCGGGAAGCTGGAAGAGAGACAAGGAAAACAGGCATCTTTAAAAGATACCTTGCAGGAGCTTCGGCAGGAAACAGCACCCCGTCAGCTTGGGAAAAAAGAAAAACAGAAGGCAGCGATCCGATAAAGGGGAGTTTTCTGAAGGGAGGTGAGAGCCATGAAAGAAGAAACAACCATTACCTTTCTTGCTTCGCAGACTTCTTTCTGAATGAAAAAAAGATAAGCATGAGGAGAAAAGAAAAATGAACAATAATCGAGGCGGAGAAAGAACGATTTATGATGAATCCCTGTTCAGAATATTTCTTTGGTCAGGATTTCCAATATTTATGATTTTGCTGTTTGCCTGTGTGGCAATTAGCGGGATTGTCTTCATTTATAGGCATTCAGATCCAGAAGGAGTAAAAATTATTATTTTTTGTTTTGCGGTTTTAATTCCAGTTTCTTATGGAAGCCCATTTGTTAGTTTATTTAAGGCGTGGAAACAACAACATAAGATTGGGATTTTTTGGAAAGAGAGGACAGATCATCATCTTCCAGAATGGAAAAGAGATTGGTATTTGATTTGCGACAGAGGTGGATTTATTCTTGAACATAGAAGTTACATAAAACGGATTATTGGCTGCCGTGAGGAAACGGAAAGAGCAGATCATGCACGAGGAAAAGTTTATTATATAACATTTGAGGATATTGATGGGAAAAACACACATTGAAATTTTCTTATGAGTCGTGGGCTTTGGAATTTCAGAAGTGGTTTGAAAAGCAGACATATGAAAAAGAAAATGTAGAACTCTAGGAATAAAAGGAGTGCTTTAAAATATAAAAATAAATAAGTATGATTAGGAAGTGAAACTGATGGATCGTAAAGATGTATTTGAATATGTAAAAAAACAATATGGAACAGTACCGGAATATCTTTGGAAAGAATCCCCAGAAAGTGCGGTACTTCGTCATAAAAACGGGAAATGGTATGCAGTGTTGATGCAGGTTAAAAAATCTAAGTTAGAACTAGAAGGAGAGGGCACGGTAGATATTATTAATGTGAAGTGTGAACCGGATATGGTTGGAGTTTTGATAGAGACCTATGGTTTTCTTCCAGGATATCATATGAATAAGGAACATTGGATTACGATGCTGATGGACGGAACTGTAAGTGAAGCGAAGATTTTAGATTTTTTGGATATGAGTTACGATTTAATTGATAGAAGCTGATAAAAAAGAAACTATTATTGTGGGATATGCCTTTTTGGAGGATGAATCTGAAGAAGAACGTGCAGCATTACAGAGACGCCTGGAAAAAACATTTGGTACAGATCATTTGCTTTATTTAGCAGGCGATAAAGAGGATGTTGAAAATGCGAAAAAAGCAGGCAAGAGTTTGGGAATTTATTTGGCGGAGCAGATATTAGCTGGAGAGAATTTCCATAAAGTGGTAAATGAAGCCACGGAAGAAGAAGTATTGGAATTGCTGGAAAAGAATCCTTGCTCTATGACAGATCAAGCATTAAAAGAAATGATTCAGCAAAAGTTATCTGATTACGAAGATGCGGATGATCTTGAAAAAGAAGAGAATGCGGATCGTGATGACGAGCAGAATGAGGATATTTTAGAACCGCAAAAAGAAAGGAATGAGGAACAAGAAGAATCTGCTTCGGGAGAGAAATTAGAAGAAGTTGGTGAGTCAAAGGAATCAGATGAGCTGGATACAATAAATGAACCAGAATCTCAAGTTGAGGAACATGAGTCAGATACACAAGATATTTCAGACGAACCAGCAGAGCCTACCGAGGAAATAGATTCATATGAAATGGAATCAGAAGATGATTCGACGGAGAGCGAAGGAGAAGAATCAGAGATTTCAGGTGAAGCAGATGAATAAGTGAATACGTGATTTTGTAAGGAAACCAAGAGCTGCAAGCTAAGAAATTAGTGAACAGCTCTTTTTGATGCTTTGTTAGTACTCCAACAATCTCTTGGACCACTTCGGGAGCAGCATTTTCTATTTCTTATGGAATTTTAATATAAAAGGAAATATGCTTTCCCCTATTTAATATATTCTGAGGTATTCTTGATATGCAAAAGGAAATGAGGTGAATGATGTGAGTATTATAAAAGCGATTAAAAAGTGTGAATATGATTTTGAAGTTCGTGCAGAAAAATTTTTGTGGCATCATCCTGTACTTGGATTTTTTTCCATCTTTGTAGGAATGCCTTTGATCGTGTTATGTGCTGTTTGTGCGATTACAATTGTTTTTGCTTTTCCAATGTCATTGCTTTTTGGATGGATCTAATCTTTATTGTATCTTAAACTGTGGTTCGAATGATTTATGCCATATTAAGAGAAAAAGGACTATGATAATGCATGGAAAAGTTGTAAAGGATTATAGATAGAAATTACAAACAAGAAGGATGTTTATGAATTCGAAGAATTTTTATAACATAAAATAATAGATCAAGGAGCTTCCTGTATAATTCAAATATAAGGAATTCCAAGAAAGAAGGTTGAGAAAAAAATACCTCAGTGTAGAATAAGATTACTGACTTTGCACGGTTAGTAACAATCTTATTGAAC
>ENA-OQCS01000374-OQCS01000374.1-human-gut-metagenome-genome-assembly--contig:-NODE-374-length-24786-cov-4.707815_pt1 | contig 24786 bp, 25 predicted proteins | sample MGYA00242757_ERZ504575 | MGnify/ENA primary metagenome ERZ504575 (study PRJEB26092, sample SAMD00036297) | human gut metagenome | host: Homo sapiens | study: EMG produced TPA metagenomics assembly of... | reverse complement strand
AAATACAGGCTACTTTTTGAAAAAACTACCTATTTTTCTTAATAACCCCTGCTTCCTGTTAATGTCTGCAAACGGAATCTCTTCACCTAAAAGGCGTTTACAGATATTCATGTATTCTTCTTCTGCCTGAGAAGATTTCCCGGAAAGAGGCTCCCCCTGATTTGTGGCAATCACAATCTGTTCATCATCCAGAATTGTTCCGATCAGATCAACAGCAAGGATATCCGTTACATCATCTACGGACATCATATCACCTCTTGCAATCATATCCGGCCGCAGGCGATTGATGATCAGGCTGATATCTCTGATCTCGTTGGCTTCCAGGAGTCCGATGATCCGATCTGCATCACGTATCGCAGAAACCTCCGGCGTGGTAACTACCAGGGCTTTATCAGCACCTGCGATCGCATTTTTAAATCCCTGTTCAATTCCTGCCGGACAGTCCAGAAGAATATAATCAAACTGTTCTCTCAGATCGTCGGTCAGTTTTATCATCTGTTCCGGAGACACAGCGGATTTGTCTTTTGTCTGCGCAGATGGCAGAAGACATAATTCCGGATGTCTTTTATCCTTGATCAGAGCCTGTCGCAGACGGCAGCTTCCGTTAATGACATCCACCAGATTATAGACAATCCTGTTCTCCAGGCCCAGAACAACATCCAGATTCCGCAGACCGATATCTGTATCAACCACAACAACTTTTTTGCCCAGCATAGCCAGACCTGTTCCGATATTGGCGACAGTTGTGGTTTTTCCTACTCCGCCTTTGCCGGAAGTAATCACAATGACTTCACTCATAGTTACAATTTCCTCCCTGAAAAAATTTCCATTCTTCTGGTATTCTCCTGTATGGTAGTTTCAGTCATTCGAAGTATCACTGGTATCACTTGCCGCAACACCGGTAAGAATAGACTTTTCATCAGTTAATTCAAAGATATATTTAAAAATATCATCAGCTGCAAGACACGCATTACCGGAAGCATATCCATTCTCAATACGCACTGCAATCGCATATTCAGGATCTGAAGCAGGGGCATATCCCACAAACATACCATGGTTTGGATGATAAACATTTACCTCGGCTGTACCGGTTTTACCTGCCACATCCACGCCAAGTCCGTCAAACTGTCTGTGAGTCTGTACTACCCGGTACATTCCGTCGTGAATATCATCCCACACATTCTGTGATACATCAACTGTATTAATGATATCCGGCTCATATTTTTTTAAAGTATTACCCTTGGAATCTGTCTGTCTGTCAAGTAAAGTCAGATCATAAACATTTCCACTGGTAGCGATCGCTGTTGCATAACGTGCCAGCTGACTGGTGGTATAAGCATTGGTACCTGTCCGATATAAGACGGGACTGCGTAGGAATCTGACACATGAGGTGCGGATTCTGTGATCTCGATACCTGTTTTCTTATCCAGACCAATCTCTGAAGCATATTTTTGCAGTACACTCAGGCTTCGGTTTTCTGAAAAGTTTCCGTCTGCATCCTGACCAAGTTTAAAACCAACCATGTTGAAATAAGAGTTACAGGACTGCCCAATCGCCTCCCTGATCTCGATTTCTCCATGTCCCTGTTTGTTCCAGCAGTTGATCGGAGGTGTTACAAGATCAAAGGAGCCGGTACAGTTAATGTATGTTCCGTCATCGATCACTCCTTCAGACATTCCGGCAATTGTAGACAGAATCTTAAATGTAGAACCTGGTGCTGCTGTCTGTTGGGTTGCTTTATTGAAAAACGGACTGGATTTATCTGTAGATAATTTCGCATAATAATCCGTATCCATGTTATTTACCAGACGGTTATTGTCATATCCCGGATAGGATACGCATGCCAGAACATCTCCTGTTTTGACATCTGTGATTACCGCAGAAGCGGAACATGGCTCCAGTGCAAGCTGTGCCGGTTCAATCTCAAGATTATAAATCTTATTAATCATAAAATCATAGGCTGTCATGGAGCCGGAAGCCAGAGCCGCATAAGCGTCATCATCTTTTGATAAGATTCCCTGTTCATACAAAACCAGACAGATCTCGCTTCCGGAGATGGTATCCTCCTGAAGCATATACTTATACAGAAGTTTTGAGAAATTGGTGTCTTTTTTAAGATAATCGATCAGATAATCTGTAAGAGCCTGATATACTTCATCGGAATCCAGATAATCTCCTTCTGTAGAAAATTTGGAAATATCGATCCAGTTCTGACTTGCCGCATATGTCAGATAATCTTTCAGACTGATATCTTTATCGGTTGTCCATTTCTGATAAGTACTGTCAGAGGTATCAATGGCATTCTTTGAGATAATCCCCAGCGTATCTCTGAGAAGATCATCACAGATATAAGTAAGATATTCCTGGATCTGATCATCTTCATCTTTTACGGCCGGTGGATTCTCAGCTGTCAGCCTGTTAGTTATTGTATCAAAAACCTGTTGCTGTTTTTGTTGAAATTTGGCATATAAATTTTTTTTCTGTATCGGAGGCGTTGGCATCACTGAATTTACTGATATCAATGACACTGTTGGCAATCAGGGCATTATATACATCATAGATCGGTATCTTAATCTGTGCAGCATCATTTACACTGAAATCATAGGTTTTGGATGCTTCGATCTTGGATAAAAGGATTCCGGCAACTCTCTGTTTCAGTATCTGATAGATGGCGGACTGCAGCTGCTGTCTATGGTAAGATAGGTATCGTTACCTGCGACAGGTTCTACTCTCGTGCTGTCGTCAATCTTAAGTACTTTACCAAGGTTATCGACAGTGACAGTTTCTTCACCGTCTGTTCCCTGAAGAGATGTTTCCATATATTTCTCAATTCCCGATTTACCGATGATCGCATCATTTGAATAATCAGGATTCTTCTGTCTCAGTTCTTCAAGCTCTTCTGAAGAAGCCTGTCCCGTATAACCAAGAATTGGTCCCATGCTTGCATCATCAATGTATTTGCGGACAGAATCCTCTACAATGTCAATTCCCTGAAGCTCCGGCTGATCTTCTCTGATTGCAGCTACAGATTTTTCGCTTATATTTGAAGCGATCGTAACGGCCATGTACTTCTTGAAACTGTTAGTGCTCAGTGCATAGCGGATTTTGGAAAGCTCAAGTATATCCTGCTTTGACAGGTTCTCCGGAAGTCCATGGGATGTCAGTTCTTCTTTGGTATAAGCATTATCGCCGTAAAGAACAATGGAAAATCCCTCTTTTCCGCTCATAAACTCGATCATCTGATCTGCAGTGGCATTTTTCTGTTTTTTTGTCAGGTTATCAATCAACGGTTCTCCGTAAATATCCGCACGAAAACGGTTCAGAGTAAATCCCTCATCAACATCAAAAGCATAATTCCCGCTCTTATCCAAAACAATATGGAAGCCGGTACTGATGGAATCCCCGTTGGACTCAAGGATTTTCAGGACTTTATAGGCAATCCCGTTCAGTGTAAGATTCTTTTCTCTGGTAGAATCATAAGTTCCATTATCCTCAAAGGTAACAGAATAAGCCAGCACATTTGTTGCCAGCTCCTCACCATTTCTGTCATAGATATTGCCACGCGTACTTTTGATCACACGTTTTTTTGTTGTTCTTGATTCAAATTTGCTGATATAAGCCTCTCCCTGGATGATCTGCAGTTCAAAAAGCTGACGGACCAGAGTGGCTGACATAAATACAAAAACCAGTACCAGTACTGTGGTACGTTTTATTCGTATCTTTTTAAAAAATCTTTTTATTTTAGTACCCAAATAGACTCACTTTCCTTCATTGATGGATTCTTCATGAATGATAATTAATATAATGAAATACCCGGTAAACAATCAGTGTAAGGATCACTGTATAAAAAATCTCCGGTAAAATAATCCGGTATAAATAGGTTCCGAGCCCCAGACGTCCCCTGAGCAGAAACTGCAATGCATAGACAGAAAGTCCGTACAGTAAATCCCCGATACCTGCAAGCATAACCGGAACCTTTATGTCATCATCATAGCAGATCCTGTGGGCATATCCGCTTAAAAAGCCAATATACATATAGATCAGAGCGTAGAAACCAAACACAGAGCCATAGAACATGTCTACCAGAAATCCACAGAAAAATCCTGTCCACAGTCCACTTTTCTTCCGCGCATCAGCCCCATGGATATACACAGGATCAGGATTAGATTCGGCGTGATAGAACCGATGGATATCACATGAAGAAGAGTACACTGAAGAAGAAAACTGATCAGGATCATAAAAAATAACGCTATCTTACTCTTCATTTGCAGTCGCCTCCTGAGCTGCCTGAGCATTGTCATTAACAGAATCCTGTTTATTTACTGTAATGACAAGTACATTTTTCAGATGCTGGAAATCTACAGGTGTGACAATGGTACCTGTTTTGGTCAGATTGTTGCTGTTTTGTTCCACCTCACTGACGTATCCGATAAACAGTCCCTCTACATATTTCTCACTGATATTGGAGGTAACGATGCGTTCCCCCACTGTTACTTTATTATTCTGGTCATACAACTGGCTGAAGCTTAATTTACCCTCATCGATGAGTTCCAGATCTCCTTCCACCACACAGTTATCCTGTGTGCTGACAGTCATGGCACTGACATTGCTGCTGTCATCGATAATGGAACGTACAGTCGCCCAGTGAGTTCCGACCTCTGTCACGATCCCGACCAGACCTTTATCTGCAAGTACATTATTATCCACACGAATGCCGTCTGCAGATCCCCGGTTGATCATAAAGGTATCATACCAGTTGCCCGGATCTTGGATATGATTTCTGCAGCAATCTTTGGATATTCGGTATACTGCTGGTCAAGATTATACATCTGCTGTAATCTTACATATTCTGTCTGATCCTGGATCAGTTTATTGTTCTGTTCTGTGAGACTGTCTATCTGTGCCTTTAAATTTTCGTTCTCACTGAGGATTTCTTCTTTATCACGCATACGGTCCTGCATTCCTTTCAGAACTGAACTGATCCGATTGATGCTGTTTTCAAATGGAACGATCAGTATCCCGGCGGCATCCTGCAGCGGTGCAGTGGTTACGCCGGATGAAAAAGTGGCAGCAATACAGCTGACGCAGAAAATCGACATAATGACCAGAAGATGTTTACTTTTTAATTTAATCCTAAAATGTACTTCTTTTTCAGGTTTTCATTGATGCACCCCTAAAAATTATAGTTTTCTCTGCGTAACCGGTACTGCCCATTCACGCAGTTCTTTATTTCTGATTATTTTCTCCAGACCTGTAACTGCCGAGGTTTCATAAAAATCTGACAGATTAAAGGTGAATCCTGTATAACTGGCAAGGTATTTATCAATATAAGGAAGTCTGGTACTGCCTCCGGTTATGTAAATCCCCTGTTTCGCAATATGGTAGGAAATCTGGGGAGGAATTCGCTCCAGAAATGTTTTCATCTCTGCCGCAATCTCATTCAGACAGTTCATGATACCGTCATTTACCACATAAGAAGAAATGATTTCTTCTCTTGGCAGTCCGGAAATACAGTCAATTCCTACAACCTTACGTACTTCCTTTTTCGGATCACTGAGGCGTCCCATGACCATCTTAAGCCTCTTGGCAGTCCTTGTGCCAATCTGCAGATTATATCTTTTACGTATTTCACTGCAGACAGATTCATTCATCTGTCTGCCGCCAAGCGGTATTTTCCTGCTGATAATGATCTTTCCTCCGGTGATGATCGATACTTCTGTACTCTGTGCACCGATATTTACGATCATATTTCCTTCCGGATCTTCCAGATTGACACCCATGGCAATGGCATCTGCAATGGGTGCCTCTACCATAAATACGCGATTTTTCTTTAACCAGTGGCCATTCGCCACATGAAAATATGCCCGTTTCTCAACCGCAGTCATATCCAGAGGAACAGTAAAATACATTGTTGCGCCAAATCCCAGGATATGATCGATCTTTCGGATCATACTGTAAAGAACAATCTCCTGAAGTTCCAGATTAGCGATCATGCCAAATGTCATTGGCGAAGTAACCGTAATATCTGTGGGGGATTTCTCAAACATATCGTATGCTTCATTTCCCATTGCAATGATCGTGTGTCCCTTGGACGCGATCATATTTTTCTCGATATAAGTTTTGTTTCTGAAAAAAGAATAGACTTTTACGGAACTGCTTCCCAAATCTATTCCATATGTTTTCTCAAATAGCATATTCTGCCCCTTTGTTGTTGCCTTATTCTGTACATGTATTCCATAATCCTTCTTCTCTGAAGCTGCAGTATCTCTGATCCCCGATCACAATATGATCCAGCAGATGTATTCCCAGCAGTTCTCCCGCCTGATAAATCCTGGCTGTGATCTGTAAGTCATCCGGACTTGGTGTAGGATCACCACTTGGATGATTGTGGATCAATATCAGACTGACTGCATGGCGGCGCAGGGCTTCCATGAAGATTTCCCTTGGTGTTACCAGCGAACCGGTTGCAGTTCCCCGGGTCAGTATCTTATCTCCCAGAAAATGTCCTTTCACATCTGACATCATACAGATCACCAGTTCCTGCTCTTCATGGCGGAGTTCTTCCATATAATAAGCTGCTATGGAGGAGGGATTGTTCATAACTATCTGCGGTCTGGCAGCAGCTTGGCAATTCTTTTGGAAAGTTCTCCAATGCATTTTAACTGTACTGCTTTTACCTGTCCGATTCCATGAATTTTCATAAGATCCTGTACAGATACATGCATAAGCCCCATAAGACCGGGATAGGAGGACGACTCCATAAATTTCAGGATTTCCTGCGCAAGTGCCAGTGAATTCTTTCCTGAAGTGCCGCTGCGCAGGATTACTGCCAGCAGTTCAGTGTCATTTAATGAACCCTCACCCTGCATAAAGCATTTCTCATACGGCCGCTGTTCCCTGGGAAGCTGCTTCATAATATTATTTGCATTATTCATAAGTCTGCCTGTGCTCTCTAAAGCCTCTGGGCAAATTGCAAATTATATTCTAGCATAAAAGAGGAGAGATGTACACTCTCCTCTCTGATTTTTATGTGAACTTTATGGTTACTGGGTTACTGTTCACACCCCACTATCCCGAGACATACAAGCCAAAATTCCATTGCCGCAGGCAATCTGGAATGAATTTTGGCTATGTTACTGTGAACGGAGTGAACAGTAACGTTACCGGTAATATCCCGCTTAAGAGATCAATTGTTTTTTATAGCCGCATATTTTCGGCATACAGTCTCAGCAACTTTGATTCCATCCATGCAGCACTTGTGATTCCGCCTGCGTAACCTGCACCTTCGCCACATGGATAAATTCCTGCCATATTTGCTGTGAGCTCCTGATCACGTACGATTCTTACAGGAGAAGAAGTACGGCTTTCAATGCCACTGAGCAGTGCATCCTCTCTGTCAAATCCGGAAATTCGTTTTCCGAAGGCTATGACACCTTCTTCAATAGAATCGCCTACTGCTTTTGGCAGAACAGAGCGTACATTTGTCAGTATATATTCTCCCTTCATACAGGGAGTAACCTCTCCTAATGCTTCACTTGCCTGATTTTTGCAAATCACCAAACAGCTGAACAGGAATTTTTCCTTCTCCGAGCTCCCATGCCTTTTTCTCCAGATCACGCTGAAATTCTACGCCGCCAAGAACTCCTTTATCCGGGAAATCTTCTGGTGTAACTGTGACGATCATGGCACTGTTTGCATTTCTGGAATCACGTGCCTGATAGCTCATTCCGTTCACTGCGAGACGACCTGGTTCAGAAGAGGCATTTACAACGTATCCGCCCGGACACATACAAAAAGAATAAACACCTCTGCCATTTGCACACTTATGGGTTACTTTATAGCTGGCTGCACCAAGTAATTCATTCTCAGGCTCTCCATAAAGATCCATATTGATCATTTCCTGAGGATGTTCAATACGCAGCCCCACTGCAAATGACTTTGGCTCCATATAAACACCCCGTTTCTGTAACATCTCAAAAGTATCCCTTGCACTGTGTCCGGGTGCCAGTACACAGACCTGTGCAGAGATTCTCTTATCATTGTTGATCTCAATTTCTTTTAATGCATTGTTCTCGAAAATCAGATCTGTCACCTTGGAACGGAAGAAGAATTTTCCTCCCATTTCTTCGATTTCATGACGCATTTTTTCAACGATACCAACCAGCACATCTGTTCCCAGATGCGGCTTCTGCTGATAAATAATTTCTTCAGGTGCTCCGGCAGCTACGAAACGCTTCAGTACCTCATGATTACGTCCGTAAGGATCTTTTACCAGTGTGTTCAGCTTTCCGTCAGAAAAGGTACCGGCACCGCCTTCTCCGAACTGTACATTGGACTCAGGGTCAAGAACACCATTTTTCCAGAAATTCTCTACTGTTTTCTGACGTTTATCAGCCTCTTCTCCACGTTCAAGTATTATCGGACAATATCCGGCCTTCGCAAGATACCATCCGCAGAAAAGTCCTGCAGGACCACTTCCTACAATAACAGGAGAATGTAAGAGAGGTGTCTCACCCGGAGAAGGAAATTCATATGGTTTTTCTTTAGTTAACATAACATTATTACCGTTAACTTTTTTGAGTAGTCTTTGCTCATCTTTGATTTTTACATCTACAGTATATACAAAGATTTTGTCATTTTTGTGTCTGCAGTCCAGAGACTGCTTTTTTATTTCATAGGTAAAACTGTTTCCGGGATTCTTTAATGTTTTTGCAATCTTTTTTTCAAGCTGCGCCTTTGTGTGTGTGACGGGAAGTTTCATCTGTGAAATTCGAATCATTTTTTCTCCTCCTTTGCCGCATTTCTGCCGGCCACTGCACCGCTGCTCCATGCCCATTGCAGATTATATCCGCCACAGGTACCGTCAATATCCAGAAGCTCCCCTGCAAAATACAGACCCTTACAGAGCTTTGACTCCATGGTTTGAGAATTTACCTGGGTGGTATCTACTCCCCCGGAGCAGACCTGTGCCTGTGAAAATGACATACCATCCTGCACTTCAAGAGGAAATTCCCGTATGGCAGAAATCAGTTGTTTTTGTGATATAAGGATTTTAATAAGCTTTTCCGGGAAAAGTCCCACCAGAAGTTCTTTTTCTTTTTTATAGGGACATGCTTTCTTCCGTGCATACAGAAGTTTCCTTAATTCTTCCTCTGACAACTCCGGCATGAAATTAATGCGGAGCTCTGCTTTATGTCCTTCTCTGACTGCACGTACTGCATAAGTGCTGAGCTGAAACACTGGGATTCCGGAGATTCCGTATTCTGTAAGCTGTAGCTCGCCATGTTCAGATTTACAGAATTTCCCATCTGTAAAAAGAGAAATCTCTCCTTCTGTACGTACGCCTGCCCATGCCTTAAAAGAAGAACCTTTACACTTCAGGGCAGTAAGTGCCGGATAAACCGGGACAATGCGGTGATGAAAGCTCTCTGCCAGCATATATCCGCTGCCGTCTGAACCTGAAACAGAAGATGCCCGGGATCCATTGGCAAGTATCAGTGCATCTGCATCATAGTGCCATCCTTTTGTCAGGATTTGGAAATTCTTTCCATTTGTCCCGGGTTTTATTTCTGTAACCTGTTCGTTTGTCTTTATTTTCACACCCAGACTGGCAGCCTCCATGCACAGTACATCTACAACACTCTGCGCCTGATTGCTTCTCGGATAAAGATAGCCGTTTCTGTTTAAAGGATAGATTCCTATCTCTTTGAAAAACTCAATGGTATCCTCGACAGAAAACTCTTTGAGTGCATCTTCGACAAATTCCGGATGTTCACCTCTGTATGCATCATCCGGTTTTACAAGATTTGAAAAATTGCATCTGCCGTTTCCTGTAGCGCAGATCTTCTTTCCAGGTTTCTCATTCTGTTCCAGAACAGTGACTGCTGCCCCGTTTCGGCTGCCATGATCGCTGCCATCAATCCGCTGGCTCCTGCTCCTGTGATCACTACCTGCCTTTTTTTCATAAAGTTACAAGTCCTTTATCAACCATTTTCTGAAGAGACATCAAAACGCCAAGCTTTGCATGTTCCCAGGTAAGTCCTCCCTGGAAATACACTGCATATGGCGGCTTCATCGGACCATCTGCGGAAAGTTCGATAGAAGAACCCTGCACAAAAGCACCTGCTGCCATGATAACCTGACTGTCATATCCGGGCATGTCCCATGGCTCCGGATCTACATAACTGTCGACCGGTGCTGCTGCCTGAATACCCTTACAGAACGCGATCAGACCTTCCGGTGTGCCAAGGCTTACTGCCTGAATGATGTCCTGACGTGGCTCTGTGGAATTTGGGATTACCGGGAATCCAAGTTTCTCATAAATATTTGCTGCAAAAACAGCACCCTTTAATGCCCCCTTGGTAACCATCGGTGCAAGGAAAAATCCCTGGAAGAAAGAACGGTTAACTCCCAGAGTTGCTCCTACCTCACTGCCAAGTCCGGGACAGGTCATTCTGTAAGAAGCATTTTCCACGCACTCCTTAGTACCTGCAATATAACCGCCGATAGGTGCAAGTCCGCCACCCGGATTCTTGATCAGAGAACCAACGATCATATCAGCTCCCACATCACTCGGCTCAATAGTATCTACAAATTCACCGTAGCAGTTATCCACCATACAGATCACATCTGGTTTGATACTCTTTACAAAAGAAATCAGCTCTCCAATCTGCTTTACAGAGAAAGACGGACGTGTCTGGTATCCTTTGGAACGCTGGATCTCCACAAGACGTGTTTTTTCATTGATTGCTTTACGGATGCTGTCATAATCAAAGGTCCCGTCTTCCAACAGTTCTACCTGACGGTAACTTACTCCATATTCTGCGAGAGAACCTTTTGACGGGCGGATGCCGATCACCTCTTCCAGGGTATCGTAGGGCTTTCCGGCAGGTGCCAGAAGCTCGTCACCCGGACGGAGATTACCAAATAAAGCAATTGCCAGTGCGTGAGTTCCGCATGTGATCTGCGGGCGTACCAGACAGGCTTCCGTATGGAAAGTATCTGCATAAACCTTTTCAAGTGTTTCCCGGCCAATATCGTCATATCCATAACCGGAAGAACTTCCGAAGCATTCGGCACTTACCTTATTTTTCTGCATGGCAAGAAGCACCTTCATCTGGTTATATTCTGCCGTTTTATCAAATTTTTCAAATCTTTCTTTTAAAGATTCCTCAATCTTATGACCAAAGTCATAAACCTCTGAAGAAATCCCAAGCTGTGCGTACATTTCTTTCATAATTTGTTTCGTCCTCATTTCTGTTTGCATTATTATCTTTATTTTATCTCTGAATTTCACTTATTCTGTATCAGTGATTTTTAAGAAAAATTCGGTTATAAAATTCCTCTGTCCCTGCATACCTTCAGCATTTCATCAAGGATTCTGTCTTCATTATAGTCAAATTCATCCTTATTCATCCAGATGGTATCCTTCTCCCTGCGAAACCAGGTCAGCTGGCGTTTTGCAAAATGTCTGGTATCTCTTTTCAGGATCCTGACCGCTTCCTCTAACGGATACTCGCCATCCAGATATGCAAGGATTTCTTTATATCCAAGTCCCTGCATGGAAACCATCCCCCTGTGGTATCCCATATCTTTTAACTTCTGCACTTCCTCAAGGAGTCCCTCTTTTAACATCTCATCAATACGGTCATCAATCCGTTTATAAAGAAGTTCCCTTGGTACATTCAGCACAAAATATGCCAGATTATAAGGGGTTTCGTGTTCCTTCTGCTCCTGATTATGTGCGGAGATCGGCGACTGGTTCTGATGATAAAACTCCAGTGCCCTGATCACACGTTTTACATTATTGGCGTGGATTTCCCCGGCACTGACAGGATCAACATTCAAAAGCATCTGATGCAGATATTCATTTCCCTTCTCTGCAGCAAGCTGTTCCAGCTCCTGACGGTATCCGTCTTCCTGCTCTGCCTGAGTAAAATCAATATCCTTTGTAATAGCCTGTATATAAAATCCGGTTCCTCCTACCAGAACAGGAATTTTCCCCTTGGCATAAATTTCTTCCATGGCAGTTTTTGCCATCTGCTGGAATTTCACGATATGAAATTCTTCCTGAGGCAGCAGTTCATCTACCAGATAATGCTTTACTCCCTGCATCTCCTCCGGCCGATCTTAGCTGATCCAATATCCATATATTTGTAGACCTGCATGGAATCAGCAGAAATGATCTCTCCGTTTACTGCTTTCGCAAGAGCAATGGATAGATGGGTTTTTCCTGCTGCCGTCGGTCCTGTAAGAACGATCAGTGGCTTTTTCATAATAGCTCCTTATATATACTATACAATACGTTTAAATTTCTTTTCCAGTTCTGTTTTAGTCATGGAAATAATCGTCGGTCTTCCATGAGGACAGTGATAGGGATTCTCCAGTGTAAGCAGTTCATCGATCAATGCATTTGCCTCCCGGTCGGACATCTGATGATTTCCCTTTACCGCAGCCTTACATGCCATGGTGGCCAGTCTGGAAGCAAAGATTCCAAGTGATCCTTATCCTTCTCAGAAGCAAGATTGTCAAGCATTTCCAGAAAAAGTTCTTCCTCCGTAAGACCGTACAGATTGGCCGGGACTGCATTGATACAGTATTCCTTACCGCCAAATGGTTCAATCTCAAATCCAAAATCCTCGAAATATTTACGGTTAGCCTTAAGAAGAGCTTCTTCCTGAAGATTCAGGGATACGATCAGCGGCGGACTGAGATACTGGGATTCTACTGTCTGCTCACGAAACCTTTTTACGAAACGCTCATAATAAACCTTTTCATGTGCCGCATGCTGGTCGATAATAAAAAATTTATCCTCAAACTGAACAAGCCAGTAAGTATCAAAAATCTGTCCGATCAGCTGATGACGGCTTCGGGATTCAGGAGCAAGAAGTTTCTCCTCAAATAATTCCAGCTGCTGTGGTCTGATTTCTTCTGATATTACATTTTTGTTTTGTTCTATCTGTTTTCTGTTTCCTTCTGAATCCACAGCAGTCTTCAGATATTCTGCAGTTTTCTGTTCTGCAATTTCCTGCTTTGTCTCTGAAAATACCGGTTGTTCTTCATTCTTTTTATCGCTTAGTGTTCCCTCAAAAAGCTGTTCCTCTGCCTTGGTAAGAGGATCCCTGGTCTGATAGATCTGCTGTTCACGCACTGCCTGTTCTGCCATTGTAACAGTTCCTCGTGGTAGTGCGGTATGCTCAGAAACCCTGGAAGCTGTATTACAGTCTGTGGACGATACTCCGGAATTCAGCCCGACGTCTGGTTTCAAATGGCTCCGGTACATCCCCCGGTTTTACCACAGGCTGCTGCTTTTTAATCGGTTCTTCTTTTCCAAAAGGCACTGTCTGGATCATTTCTCTTGTGGTAAGAGCCTTGTGGACTGTCTCGTAAACTGCATCATAAACTTCTGTTCCTCTTGCAAACCGCACCTCCATCTTGCTTGGATGCACATTTACATCCAGATCATTTCCCTCCATCTGAATATGAAGAGAAACAAAGGGAAACTTATGCTGCATGAGAAAACCCTTATAGGCATCCTCTATCCCTTTGCAATGATCCGGTTCTTTACAAAACGTCCGTTAATATAATAATTCTCAAAGGTACGGTTACCTCTGGAAATCTCCGGTTTTCCCACAAAACCCTCAATCTTCATGAAATCATTCTCGTAGGATACCTCAAGAAGTGCTTTGGTGATATCTCTTCCATATATATTATAGATCACATCTTTTACATTATAATTACCGGATGTGTGAAGCTTCACTTGTTTATTCTGGATATATTTAAAAGAAATCTCAGGATGGGACAATGCCAGCTGTTCCATTAAAGTGCTGACATAATTTCCCTCCGTAGTATCTGATTTCAGGAACTTGCTTCTTGCAGGTGTATTATAAAAAAGATTTCTCACCAGGAAAGTAGTTCCTTCCGGTGCTCCCATATCCTCTAAAGACTCCTGTACACCACCGTTGATCACATAACGGACGCCGCTTAATGCAGATGGGGTTTTTGTGATCAGTTCCACCTGTGCAACAGCGGCAATACTGGACAAAGCCTCACCGCGAAATCCAAGAGACGCAATGTGTTCCAGATCCTCAACCTTCTCAATCTTACTGGTGGCATGACGCAAAAATGCCAGGGGTACCTGATCTCTTTCCATACCCCCGCCATTATCTGTGATACGTATCATCTTTTGCCGCCGTCTGTGATCTCCACTGTTACAGCAGTTGCTCCTGCATCAATTGCATTCTCCACAAGCTCCTTCACAATGGAGGACGGACGTTCCACTACCTCACCGGCAGCGATCTTATCTATGGTCTGCTGGTCTAATACTGCAATTTTTCTCAACTTTTATCACCATCTGTTCTTAATCTTGTTTTGCAGGTTATAAAGTGTGTTCATTGCCTCGATAGGAGTCATGTTTCCCATATCAAGACCCTTGATTTCTTCTATGATGTCATCATCTTTAACGGTATCAAACAGGGACATCTGTGCCATATCCATCTGATTATATACCGGCTTCTTCTTTTTCGTCGTGGTTAAATCCTTTACTGCTGCCGTAATATCCGCATCACTGAGCTCCTCCACCAGTTCCTTTGCTCTCTGGATCACAGAATCCGGAACACCGGCAAGCTTGGCAACCTGGATACCATAACTTTGTCTGCGCCGCCCTGGACAATCTTACGCAGAAATACAATATCGTCCCCTTTTTCCTTGACAGCGATACAGTAGTTATTGACTCCCGGAATCTTGCCCTCCAGTTCAGTAAGCTCATGGTAATGAGTGGCAAATAATGTTTTGGCGCCACAGAGCTTCGTATTGCTGATATGCTCGATCACTGCCCATGCAATTGCAAGACCGTCAAATGTACTGGTACCACGTCCGATCTCGTCCAGGATCAGAAGACTTCTGGAAGTGGCATTTCTCAGAATATTCGCAACCTCTGTCATTTCCACCATAAAGGTACTCTGACCGCTTGCCAGATCATCCGATGCACCCACACGTGTAAAGATTCTGTCAACAATTCCGATATTTGCTTTTTCAGCAGGGACAAAGCTTCCGATCTGTGCCATCAGTACGATCAGGGCAGTCTGTCTCATATATGTAGACTTACCTGCCATATTTGGACCTGTGATAATGGATACCCTTTTTTTATGGTTGTCCAGATATGTATCATTTGCAATAAACATATCGTTCTCAATCATCTGCTCTACAACCGGATGACGGCCATTCTTGATGTCAATCACACCTGTTGTGTTTGTTTTTGGACGCACAAAATGATTTCGTTCTGCAACCAGTGCAAGAGAAGCAAACACATCTAATGCGGCTACTGCCTTGGCTGTTTTCTGAATACGCACAACCTCTTTACCGACAGTATCACGCACATTACAGAATAATTCATATTCCAGCGCATAAAGCTTGTCCTCTGCACCAAGGATTAAATCTTCCAATTCCTTCAATTCCTGTGTAATATAACGTTCTGCATTAGAAAGTGTCTGCTTACGAATATAGTTGTCAGGTACCTGGTCTTTAAATGTATTGGTAACCTCCAGTGAATAACCAAATACACGATTATATTTAATCTTCATTGTCTTGATACCGGTACGCTCACGTTCCCTTGCTTCCAGTTCGGAAAGCCATTTTTTGCCATCTGTTCTGGAACGGCGGAATTTATCTACATCTTCATTATAACCTTCTTTGATAATACCGCCATCCTTCTGTGCAAGAGGCGGATCTTCCACGATGGCACGTTTAATCAGATCTGTTACATCTTCCAGAGAGTCCATATCTTCATAAATTTTCTGAAGCAGGGGAGTCTTAAATTCTTTTAATACCTGTTTTATATATGGAAGCATTTCCAGTGAAGAAGCAAAAGCGATCAGATCCCGCGGATTAGCTGACTTATAACTGATACGGCTGATCAGTCGTTCCAGATCATAGACAGGTCCCAGATATTCCCTGATCTCGTCGCGAAGCATTCCATTTTTATTTAACTCTTCCAACGCCTCAAGACGTTCCTCGATCTCATCTCTGTCGATCAATGGCTGTTCTACATAACTGCGAAGTGTTCTGGCACCCATGGCAGTCTTTGTCTTATCCAGTACCCAGAGAAGAGAACCTCTTTTCTGTTTTTCACGTAATGTTTCTACAAGTTCAAGATTCCTGCGGCTGGAGCTGTCGATCAGCATATACTTTTCTGCTGCATACGGACGGATCGTCGCCATATGGGACAGCGCGGTTTTCTGTGTTTCCTTCAGATAAAGGAAAAGTGCTCCTGCTGCAATGATCCCGCAGTCATAATCACCAACGCCCAATCCCTCCAGAGAACCTACATGAAAATGATCTTTTAGTGTGCGGCGGCACAACTCGTCATCGAAATACCAGGAATCCAATGAAAAAACACAAATCCCAAGACGGTTCTGCAAGTCATCTGTATCTATATTAGACATATAAAAAGAATCATTACAGATAATCTCTGCAGGAACAAATTTATTGATCTCATCAAGAAGTTTCTGAGGTTTGTCCACCTCAGTAAGGAAACAGTCACCTGTTGTAATGTCTGCAATAGCGCATCCGAAATGTTCTTCCATAGACACAATAGACATCAGGTAATTATTCTTTGTCTCATCAAGAGCAGCAGCATCCAGTGTGGTTCCTGGGGTTACGATCCTTACAACCTCACGCTTTACCAGTCCTTTGGCTTTTTTAGGATCCTCTACCTGCTCACAGATTGCTACCTTATGACCCCGCTCGATCAGACGATTAATATAAGTCTCCGCAGCATGATAAGGGACACCACACATGGGTGCCCTCTCCTCTAATCCGCAGTCCTTTCCTGTAAGGGTAATCTCCAGTTCCTTGGTGACAAGCAATGCATCATCAAAAAACATTTCATAAAAATCTCCCAGACGGTAAAATAGAATGCAGTCTTTATATTGTTCCTTTGTCTTGCAGTATTCCTGCATCATCGGACTCATTGCCATTTAATTGTTATCTCCTATCTTCATAACAGCTCACTACTGTTTTTTATCTCATATATATTGTATTTTTGACATCTTAAGATTTTAACATGAATAAATAGAAGATGCAAGAACTACATTGTTTCCGATTGATTTTTTACTTTTGCAGATGCTATAATTATAGTATTCTCATATATGGAAATCTATCAGAATAGTCTTTGATTTTTATAAAAATCGTACAATTCTGTAAAAAAGAGAGGGAATCTTATGCGTATCCAGAAACTTCACATTAAAAACTTCCGATACATTTCGCAGTCTTGAAATCTGTGATATAGAAAATGCCTTAATACTGGTTGGAAAAAATAACGTGGGAAAAACAGCAGTTCTCAGCGCGCTCTGCGCAGTAGGCGGGCAATACGAGATTGCAGAAACTGATTTTAATGAAAAAAAACAAAATATAGAGATTGATATCACTCTTGAAATCACACAGGAAGACCTGGAACTTCTTCACAGACTCCGTAAAGTCAGTTCCTACCGGAGAATGGAAATCTGGATGAGGGAATTTCAGAAAAAGCTCCCATCCTATAAAGGTAATATGCTGACATTTTCCTACATTGCTAATTACAATGGGCGTATTCGATTGTCGGATGGATATCACAAAAACAATCCTGCCATTCGAGAAGTTTTTCCAAAGATATATTATCTGGACAGTCAACGTGATCTGAACGGAATTCAGGATAGTCTCTTATCATTTATGGAAGATGATCTGCTGAATCAGATGCGCGCCGACTGCTGCCTTTTTGACCGTTCCAAGAAATGCAATCACTGTTTTTCCTGTATCGGACTGATAAATCAAAAATGCCGTCTCAGCTAAATGCTTTTGAGACTGAGAAACTTTTAGAATATAAATTGTACCAACTGAATCTTGACAGTTTTTCTCAGCGAGTCAACGAAAACTTTCATAAAAACGGCGGTACATCTGGAACCATCTGTTATGAATTGACCTGCAATACAGACAGGATTTTTCAGGTAAATGCATATCTGGAGTCAAAAGAGTCGCACGTACCGGAACATATTTCTTCTCTGGGAAAAGGAATGCGCAGTATTTATATGCTTTCTCTGCTGGAATCCTATCTGGAGGATGAAGAACGTGTCCCTGGAATGATTCTTATGGAAGATCCGGAGATTTTCCTGCACCCTACCTTACAGAAGAAATCCAGTGAAATTCTGTACAGACTTTCCAGAAAAAGCCAGGTTATTTTTACAACACATTCCCCAAATCTGCTGTTCCAGTTTAACAGCAGGCAGATTCGTCAGATGGTTTGGATGAGGATGGATATTCAGTGATCCGAAGCCATACAAATCTTTCTGCAATCCTGGATGATCTGGGATTTACTGCCAGTGACCTTCTGAATGTCAGCTTTGTCTTTATTGTGGAAGGTAAACAGGACAAAAGCCGGCTGCCACTGCTTCTGGAAAAATATTATTCTGAAATTTACGATCAGAAAGGAAATTTGTCAAGGATTTCCATTATTTCTACTAACAGCTGCACTAACATAAAAACTTATGCCAATCTTAAATATATCAATCAGACATATCTGCGTGATAATTTCCTGATGATCCGGGATGGGGATGGTAAAGATGCAGAAGAACTGGCTTCTTCCCTGTGCAGGTATTATGAGGCTCGTAACCGTGAGGATATGGACAGACTGCCGCGTGTGACTCGAGAAAATGTTCTGATCCTGAAGTATTATTCCTTTGAGAATTATTTCCTGGATCCGAAGATAATGGAAAAAATCGGAGTGATAAAAAGTGAGGATGATTCTACGAAATCCTGTTGAAAAAGTGGAATGAATATCTATACAAATTAAAAAGCGGTCAGCATCTCACAGAAATGATCGGCCATGCTCTCAAAAATACTACAGATATCAGAGAACATATGGAAGAAATCCGTATCTGTCTCCGCGGACATAATTTATATGATATCTTTTACGGAAGATTCCGTAAAAACGAAACTGAAATCCTCAAATCCTATATAGAGGAGGCTCCAAGGGATACTTTTAAAGATATTCTGGATGCAATTGACCGTTTTGTTTATTTTGAGAACAGAAAAAATAATTCATGAAGAGGGATGCCACGCATGGCATCCCCTTTTCATCAGGAAACTGTTATTACTTTTCCCATAAACAGTATTTCGTCATTGCTCCTGTCATAGATCAGGAAGGCAAAGGACGAGAGAGTTCCACATTTTTATAACTGGTTCTTTCTCCTCTACAGCTGACATACATTCCATGATAACTGCTGTCACTGCTGCTGCTTTCGTGCCGTTTTCATCCAGTTCCAGTTTTGTTTTCTGCAGTATCGTATCTACATTTACATTTTTGTCTGCAATACCGGAGAAATCAGCGTTGCTGGAAAATATATTATCAAGCCCCAGGCTTGAGAGTATGTCATTTAGGATGACGGTAGTCTCAAAATCAAGTTTTGGCATCTTACATTGTACTTCGTCATACTCTGGCTGAGATTTCAGAAGTCCACCAATATCCAGATCCTCAAGTGTAAAATCGCCTTCATCGACAGGCAGGATTCCGACAAAACTCAGTCCGTTTGCATACTCCCTGTCAAATGCTGTTGCCTTATCATTTTCATAATACCTGTCTCCGGCACAGGTCATGTATTTTGTCTTTTCATTGTTTCCAAACTTCTCTTCTGTATCAGAAACATTCCAGGGTTCTCCACTCCATCCGGACTCAAAATACAGTGAATTAGTTAAGCACAGTCCGGTAGTATCATTGATCTGATCCGGGGTTATGATTTTCGGGATCAGCCCTTCCGTATTTTTGTCACACCAGGAATTAATGATACCGCATGTTTTCTCTGCAGCGGAAAAATCTACATTTTCCACTTTCAGCCCCAAAACCGTTCGTTACTGAATTTTTAAATTCTTCCTGTAATGTCAGATTATTATCCACCCAGACTGCATCTGCAATCTTTAATTTTGACTTATATCCGTAACTCTCATCTTCAGTATTATATTCTTTAATCTTGTTCAGATATTCCTTTGCATAGGATGCAAAATCATCGGTTCCCAGGTAATTACATAGAACTTCTTTTGTCTCTCCTTTTGCACCTTCTGCAATCATGCCCAGCGCAAAATTAAGGCTTGTGGGACTGAACATAATATTTTCTCCATTGACTGCCGCAGAGATTTGGTCTGTCATTTTTACGGAATTCTGTAATGTCACGGCTTTGTCGATACTGGCTCCTTTATTACCGGACACCGTGTCTTCATTGCTGATTTGGATTTCACTGGCTTTTGCGGAAACGGCATATATGCCGACAGCTGGCAGTGCGACAGTCATAGCTGCCAGTATTCCGATTAAGAGTTGTTTTCTTATCATAAGGCATTTCCTCCTCTGGCATTTTCTTTAGTTTAACATATTTTTCTTTCGGTTTTGTAATCTGTGGAAAATAGAATACCTTCAACATTGCAGGTACATTGGTGTTAGGGGATTCCGTATCAGGAATGACAAAGCAAGCTTATCCCGCTTGATCTCGATAAGAATTACTTTTCCATTTTTTGGATAATTATATCAAAAAGCTCCAACTGTAATTTTTATGCAATGAAAGATTTCCTTTTCAAAGAAGCAAAAATATTGTATCATAGTAATATCTGCTTTTGCCCGATGTATCTGTCATGTACAGAACAGTAACTTATGATAAAATTTCTGTTGAGAGGAGAATTTATGTTCGAAACGATCATTGACACAATCAACACATTTCTTTACAGCAAATTGCTGATTGTGATATTAATTGGTTCCGGTATCTATTTTACTATTCGGACCAGATTTCCGCAGGTACGTTTATTCCGGAAAGCCTGTAATGCTGTAATGGAGAAGCCAGAGGGAAAAGAAAGTGTGTCATCCTTCAGGCACTGATGGTCTCTACAGCATCTCGTGTAGGGACAGGCAACATTGTGGGAGTATCTTCCGCTATCTGCATCGGTGGTGTAGGTTCCGTATTCTGGATGTGGATCATTGCCATTCTTGGCAGTGCATCAGCTTTAGCAGAAAGCACACTGGCACAGATATATAAGAAAAAAGGGGAAGATGGCAGGTGTTATGGTGGTCCAGCTTATTATATAGAAGCAGCACTGCACAGCAGAGAATTGGCTGTGGTTTTCTGTATAGCCATGATCCTAACTTATGCATTTGGATTTAATATGCTGGCTTCTTACAATCTTCAGTCTACCTTTGCCAGCCAGCCATTTTACAATGCAGAGATTACGCCCTGGATCATTGGAGGAATTCTGTCACTGGTAATGGGATGGTGTCTGCTGGGTGGCGGTAACAGAATTGTGAAAGTAACCTCTACCCTGGTTCCATTTATGGGAATTGCATATATTCTGGTATCTCTGTTGGTCGTAGTATTGAACATCGGACAGCTTCCGTCAGTCATGGCACAGATTTTCAAAGAAGCATTTGACTTTAAAGCCATTTTTGCCGGTTTTGCCGGATCGGCCATGATGCAGGGAATCCGAAGAGGTCTGTATTCCAATGAAGCAGGTATTGGTTCTGCACCAAATGCAGCAGCGTCTGCAGTAGTCAGCCATCCGGTCAAGCAGGGACTTGTACAAATGTTGTCTGTGTTTATTGACACATTATTATTGTGTACTGCAACTGCCATGATGTGTCTGGTATCTGGTGTGATACCTGCAAAAGAACTTCAGGGTGCACCATGGGTGCAGGCAGCACTTCACAAGACACTTGGTTCTTTTGGCCCATATTTTATCATGATCGCCATGGTATTATTTGCTTTCACCACATTATTGGGAAATTGTTTCTATTGTGACAATCTGCTGACTTATATTCATAAAAAACAACCGGACAGGAAATTTATGACAGGATTTCGCATTGTATCAGCATTGGCGGTATTTTGGGGTGCAGGTATGGAAATGACATTACTGTGGCATATCTCCGACGTATTAATGGGGGTAATGGCGTTGATCAACATTCCGGTGATCCTGATACTGTCCAATACTGTAGTAAAAACATTAAAAGATTACGAAATACAGATTCAGCAGAAAAAGAATCCTGTATTTTTCAGTAAAAATATTGATCTGAAGCAAAAAACAGATTACTGGAATGAAAAAAACTAACCAATAGTTAATAAAAATCCCAGACGGAAAGACAAAAATGCAATGTAAAAAATTTCCATTGAAATCAGACAAAAGCAGGGCAGAAACAGCATTAAAACTGTTTCTGCTCTGCTTTTATATTCAGATGATATCATGTTTTATCATTTCACTGTAACATCTAAGAAAGAGAACCTATTTCTTTGTCTTGAATTTCTTCATTGTGGAATATGGACTGTAAACTCTGGACTTGTTCTTTGAGGTTCTATTCCAGGAACGTACTGTCACATACCAGTTGCCTTTTTTTACGTTTGTAAAGGTTACAGTTACGGTATTTTTGCCTTCTGTACGTTTCACATATTTCTTAACCGGATACTTCTCTCCTGCGGAGGTTTTGTATTTGTTTCCAAGCAGGATTTCATAACCTGTGGCATTTTTGCATTTTGTGTAAGTGACAGTCACAGTGTTTCCTTTTACAGTAATATCCCTGATCTTTGGCTGCTGTGGTGTGACAACAGTGATCTTGATCTTCTTAACCTTTGTCCAGGAACCATAGACCTTATTGCCCTGTGCATCCAGAACCCAGCTTCGGGCTGCCACATACCAGGTACCTTTTGCCAGATATCTGAAAGATGCCTGTGGCTTGCCGGTTGAGGAAACTGTTTTGCTGAATTTACCGGTCTTAAGCATATCTGATTTCCTGCTGATCACGAAGTCATAACCCTGAGCACCGGCACATCCTTTGGAAAGTCTGACAGTAAGCTTGTTTCTGTCAATGGAGTAGCTGGAAATCTCTGTGTTGGCAGGTCGCAGGTATGCACCGTTTTCATCTGTGATACTTCCGTCTGTGTGAATAACTCTGCCATTGAGGGATTCTGTACCAAATGCTATGAAATAATCCTGTCCTTTGGAAAGGGTAAAGTCAGCATATGGAATGCTATCCTCAAATGCACCGCCTACAGTTACAGTCTGGATACACTGCAGAACCCCATTCTCAACATCATACCAGAACAGATTTGCCATAAGTCCTGCACAGGAGCATCTGCTTTTACAGAAAGCACAGCCGGAAAATCAAAAGTTCCGTTTCTTCCAAGATGGAACCGAAATCATTCTGGTTTGTGGAAATCAGGCTGTATAATGCTGCCGGGATATATTCTGCTGTGTTTGTAACAGAAAGATCGGTATCTGCAGGTGTTTCTGCTGTAATGGAAGTACCGTTAATCTTCCAGATGAAACCATTCTCCATATCAAGATTCAGGGAAATATCTTTTCCTTTTATCCCGGATAAAACGGAAGCAGGAAGTGTCCTGGCACCATTCATGATAATGGAGATGGTATCTTTTTCTTTGGATGTCTTGATCAGATCATTAACAGTATCCCAGCTTTTCTTCTGGAAACTTCCCTCAATGTAAGGTTCCCCGTCACCAAGTTTTCCGAGATTTTTTGTATCCTGATGTTTGCATCGTTTACAGGTGTAAGTTATGATTCCGTCAGTTTCTGTAGTTGGTTCTGTAGTGATAACGCCGTTGTCATAGTCATGGCCGTATGCGGAAATGGTATAACCATAGGAAAGTGTTTCATTACAGTCTGTGCAGTAGGTATCTCCGCTATATCCGCTGGAAGTACAGGATGGAGAGGAGTAATAACGTCCGGCGGTGTGTTCGTGCGTGCATTGACTTCTGGTGATTGTGTAAGTAATAGATTCTTTTTCGTAATTCCCCTTATCGTCGCCATTGTAAATTGCGGTAGCTGTAATGGGTTTTCCAACTTGTAATTCCTGATCAGGATTAACATCGTTATCCCATTTCCAGTCAGCCGAAAAAGGATTGGTAATGTCTCTGATCTTTTTACAGGACCATAGAACGGATATAGAAGTTTTATTAAAATCTGCTCCTGGTGCTACAGAAGCTTTTTTTATAGTAAATGTCCATTCTGAACTTACTAATCCTTTATGTTCAAAATAGGATTTACTTTCCCCTATCTCAGCCTTTACGGTATATGTGCCTGCATTTACAGGAGCACCTTGGAGCGGTTCGATTGTATCAATGTTATCTTTGATATTTTCGTATTTACCTTTATAATATTTCAATAAGATTGTTCTGTCATTTTCGTGTGTAGGTTTAAATTTAAACTCTAATGAGGCTTCTTTAGGCTGACCATTGTAAGTAAGATTTACAGGGACTTAAATATAAAATCATTAACAGCTTGAGCAGCTTTAAATGTGTTGGTAACGGTGTCGAATGAATAATTCCGTGTTCGAGATTCTGAACCATTTTCTGGGTTAAGTGTAATCATATAATTGCTTTTTGTAGAATTGTCTTCGAGCTTGGGCAGCCAAACATACAGATTAGTGTCATCAGGGTCGAGAGAGGAATGGTTTACAGGCTTCCAATCCCATACCCTAGAACCTGTTCCAGTTTTGATTGTTACGTTCGCATTTTCGGGATTTTCAATAGTACAACAGTAAACCTCTTTCCCTTCGTTTGTTGGGGAACCGGATACAGAAGAGGCTTTTACCGAGCCGCCATTAATGGTAATATTTTTGCAAGAACCTCCATATTCATAGCCGCCACCAATTCCGTCACCATTCGTAGACTAGCAGTTACAGACTACTATTAATGGTAATATCACTGCCACTGCCAGCGCCGTAACCGCCGCCACCAATTCCGGCACCATCCGTAGAACTAGCAGTTACAGAAC
>ENA-OQCS01000373-OQCS01000373.1-human-gut-metagenome-genome-assembly--contig:-NODE-373-length-24811-cov-3.774510_pt1 | contig 24811 bp, 25 predicted proteins | sample MGYA00242757_ERZ504575 | MGnify/ENA primary metagenome ERZ504575 (study PRJEB26092, sample SAMD00036297) | human gut metagenome | host: Homo sapiens | study: EMG produced TPA metagenomics assembly of... | reverse complement strand
CAAGGGCGTGTTCTTTCAACTCTCCGGTAAAAGGCACTCCATGAGAAGTTTCCAACAGTTTCAGCAATGCAACCAGTTCCGTAGCTCCAATCAACGTAAAGAGGGAATCATTTTGTGGGAGACAGCAGCCATCTCGTCCACATCCTCATTCTCCACAGCCTTCTGCAAACGCTCCGCATTGAGACGGGTTTCAGCCACAAACTTTCCAGAATGGACTTTGCAGCCTCGGGGTCATCGACCGAAAAAACGGTGAGCGAAGAGAATTTATACCCCGGGCAAGCCGAAGCTTCCGAAACTTCCGTAACCTCCTTCCCTTTGTCCTCCACATTCAATTCATGCAGCAATTCACTGACGGTAAACGGCTTATGCAGCATCCGGCAAAGCCATGCGCCGTAAATTCCTCACGCTGCATGTCACTGCGGGCAGTGACAGCAATCACCGGAACAGACTGTGCCTGCGGTATGTTCGAAGCACGAAGCAGTTTCAGTAAATCAAAACCATTAATAGCAGGCATCTGCACATCAGTAAGCAGAACATCAAAGGTTGCAGTGCGCAAGGCATCCAGCAGTTCATCCAGTTGTAAACAAGAGACAGAATTTATACCACTCTGCTGAAGCATGGCGGCAGTAAGGGTAAGCTGAATACGGTCATCATCGATAAGGAGGACATTCTTCAGTGAAGAATGAGGAACGGGGAATGAAGAATTGCCATTCGGCGTGGCAGCACATCCCGATTCTTCATCCTTCATTCTCCGTCCTTCACTCCTTACGGGATAGATAGGAATATATATGGTGAAAGTGCTTCCCTTGCCTGGCACACTGTCTACATCAATCGTGCCTTCAAGCAACTGTACCAGCATACGGACAATGGAAAGTCCGAGCCCAAACCCCTCTTTACCCTGAGCACCCGGTAAGCGGGTAACTCCTGGAAGATACGTTCCCGGTCGGCAGGTTCCATACCTTTACCGGTATCAGCAATGGCAACTACCAGTCGACGGTCCTCGTAACGGGCAGTCATGGTAACACTGCTTGGTCCGTAAACTTCACGGCATTGGACAGCAAATTGTTGATAATCTGGCGCAGACGCAAGGGGTCGCAAATATAGGTACCGCCCAGCTCCGGGGCAATGTCGCAATGAAGCGCCAGTCCTTTGGCAGCCGTAAGTGGTTCAAAACTGACGTGTATCTCTTCAAGCAGGCGGGAAGGATGAAAGGTGACCCGGTTGATTTCGGCCTTGTTCAAATCAAGACGATGGAAGTCGAGCAAATCAACGACCAGCTTCAGCAGATGTTCCGATGAGGTTTTCATATTGTCCAGATAGAACCGCTGACGCTCATCCACGTCAGACGGGAAAGCAAGTCGGCATAGCCCATAATAGAACCGAGCGGGGCTTTGAAATCATGGGTAATGGCAAGCATCAGTTTTCACGGACAGCGAGTAAATCCTCGGCACGACGACGGGCCTCTTCCAACTCACGACGGTAACGGTTGCTTCGGGTTATGTCGCGGCCGATGATAATAAGAAAAAAAGCGGAAAGCAACACCGCACCTACGGCAATGCCACTGATAATCTTGGCCGAACGGCGTCGGACCGCTTGTTGATACTCGGCTTCCGTCCGTGCACGCAGCAGAGTTTCCGTCTCGTAATCTTTCAGCAAGCTGTCAATACGAGCGGTCAGCATATGGTCCAAGCGTTGCAGATAGCGTTTACGTCGCTGTATAACAGTGTTTACAGCTTTTTTCTGCTGGGCCACGGCACGCAGTTTCTCATGCAAAGAATCGGCCGGATTATAGGGTTCAATCACCGTATCCGTTGCAAATTCAAGGGAGGTCTTTACCTGGATAGCCGTATCTTTCTTTGGGGGGACAAACACTTCACCCAAACGACGGAAAAACCCCTTCTTCCGAGGGCGTGTCACGACGGTATCCCGATGTGTAATGATACGGTGCTGCACACGCTGCTGGGTCACTACCGAGTCCTGCTGGGCAATTATCTGCTCAATGTCACTGGTGGATACCATGCTGTCATTCGCCTCACTCAGCGTGCGCAGCATTTTTATCGTATTGGTATCCTTCTCGCGTATCAAAGCAAGCACGCTGTCTGTCCATTGTACATCGCGGTCATCAGTAAGAATAAGGTTCTCCATTTCCCGGTGTACGAAAAACAAGGAAAAAAACAATACCGCCAGCAACAAAGTGTAGCCTACGGCAATCTTTACTTTGGAGACATTATTCATACTATCAAATCCTTTCCCTGGTCTGTTTACGGAACCTCAACCACAGCATCACTCCCGCACTGGTCAGTCCGAACGGGAAAGCCATCCAGACTCCCGTCAGCCCCCAACCGAAAACGAAACCACAAAGGTATACGGGCAAAGATATAATAAAATAGGATATAAATGCAATAATCATCATCGGTTTCACATCCGAGATGCCGCGCAGGGCATTGGCAAAGTTAATCTGCAACCCATCGCCGAACTGGTAAACCAAGAACGGGAAGAAGAGAGCGGCAACCATGCCGGACACTTCCGCATTGTCCGTAAACCATCCCCCTACCTGACCGCGAAGCGCAAAGACGATACCCAGCAACACCACCTCCATACACAGGATGATGTGAAGGCCGGCATACGCCGAGCGGCGCACATTCTGCCCGTCTCCCTGCCCCTTGAAGTTGCTGACACGCACGGCAACCGCAGCGCCCATGCCATAATACATCATGAAGGTGAACTGAGAGATAGTAAGCATTATCTGATGCGATGCTAGGGCAAGTGTCCCCAGCCAGCCCACCATGACGACGCTCAGACTGAAGGAAGCGGTCTCCATACCCATCTGCATACCCACGGGCCAGCCCAGTGCATTGAGCTTCCTGACATCGGCATCGACCACCCCAGCCGCATGAAGCCGAGCCTGTAACGGATAAACCGGCGGCCGCGAAGCACAATCGCCGCAAAGACCACCACCATCACAATGCGGGAGAACAAGGTGCTGATACCCGCACCAAGCAGTCCCATCTCCGGAAAGCCCAGCTTTCCATTGATAAGTATATAGTTTCCTACGATGTTAAGCGCATTCCCTCCGAGCAGAATCCACATGGCCGTCTTGGTATCGGTGATGCCGTCCGTAAACTGTTTGAAACCGTTGAACAGCATGACAAAGACCAGTGAAGCAAGCAACACCAGATAGTAAGGCTTGATTAGAGGCAGCAATTCTCCGGCTGTCCCAGCCGCTCCACATTGAAATAGAGAACAGCCATGACAAGAGTCAGCAACAAAGCCACCAGCACATTGGCAACCAGGCTACACCGCAACGCCTGCCCTGCCTCGGCAAAGCGGCGGTTACCGTAGAAGCCCCCTACAACCGGTGTCAGCCCGTAGCTGAAGCCCGTACTGAAAATAATGCAAAGAGTAAACAGATTGTTTACGAAAGAAGCGGCACCCAGTTCCTCCGTGCTGTGATGCCCAATCATCAGCGTATCGGCAAAACCAAGCACAATGACTCCCAACTGCCCCACCACAATGGGTAGCCCCAGGAGAAGCAATGCTTTATAGTGCTGCTTATACGTATCAAATAATTTTTTCATACTAAAGGTTTTCTTTTTGGTAATAAAGCACAATCCCGTTTTCATCGCGGAAGGTCTGTTGGGCGACCCTATGAAGCTGTTCTGCCGTCACAGAGCGGTAATTGTCCACTTCACGGTCTATGTCTTCCGCCTGCCCGGTCAGTTCAAACCAGGCAAGATTCGTGGCAACATTCAGATAATTGATGTTGCCGAATATCTGTGTAGACTCAAACTTGTTCTTTACTTTCTCCAATTCTTGTTCTCCAACAAACCCGGATTTCAACTCTTCCAACTCTTTCCGGACAGCAGCCTCGGCTTGTTCCAAAGATACGCCTGCAGATGGTTTTCCACTGATATGCAGCAGTCCGGCATCCCGTGTACCAGAGATATAGGCATCGAGACTGGAAAAGAGCTTTTGCTCCTGCACCAGCCTGCGGGTCAAGCGACTGGAACGTCCATTGCTCAGAATATCCGACAGAATATCGAAGGCATAATAATCGGCATCCTCACGCTGCACATGTGATAAGCCATGAACAAAGCATCCAGAGGAGCATTCCGTTCCACCGTCTGCCGGCGTTCCGCCGTCTGCACAACTTCTTGCGGTAATTGCCTTACGGGCACATTCCTACGGGGAATGGGAGCAAACCATTTTTCTGTCAGCCTAACCGTTTCTTCCCACGAAATATTTCCGGTAACGGCCAGCACTGCATTATTAGGTGCATAAAAACGAAAAAAGAATTCCTTTACCTCGTCCAGCGTGGCATTGGCAATGTGAGAGAGGTCTTTCCCGATAGTAGGCCAGCGATAAGGATGCGTTTGATAAGCCAAAGGACGAAGCAGATGTCCCACATCACCATACGGCTGGTTCAAGCAACGTTGTTTAAATTCCTCCATCACTACCGCACGCTGCACTTCAAGACTTTGCTCACTGAATGCCAGTTCCAGCATGCGGTCGGACTCCAGCCAGAAGCCGATTTCCACATTCGATTTTGGAACCGTCAGGTAGTAATTGGTTATATCATTATTGGTCCATGCATTATTCTCCCCGCCTGCCAATTGCAAAGGAGCGTCATAATCAGGAATATGCACCGAACCTCCGAACATCAGGTGCTCGAACAGATGGGCAAAGCCCGTATGCTCGGGATGTTCGTCACGGGCACCCACGTCATAAACAATATTCAAGGCAACCATCTGCGTGCTGGTGTCCTCATTGTGCACCAACCGCAGACCGTTGTCAAATATCTTTTTGTTTATCTTCATAAAATGGAATGACAGAATCTATCATCAATCTATCACTGTCACTTTTTTAATAACCACATCCTCTTCGGGACGGTCGTTACGGTCAGTCTTGACCTTCTGTATTTTATCAACAATATCCATACCTTCCAGCACTTCACCGAACACGGTATATGCACCGTCCAAATGTGGAGTACCGCCCACGGTAGTATAAGCCTTCACCTGCTCGGGGGTAAACTTGAACTCCGGTTCCTTGGCAACCTGAGCCTCTGCCTGCGCAATCAAGGAATCTTGCAAATCCATCAGACCGTCCTGGTCATTATTCTTGCGCATCTTGTAGATTTCCTTCATGTGTTTCTGCGCCAACGCGTTGAAAGCATTGTTCAAGCGCATCTGATTCATCTGCTGTTCCATCCCCAGCAAGGTAGAGTCATTATACACTTTTCCGGTCACAATGTAGAACTGGCAGCCGATGATGCCTTGTCAGGGTTCACCTCATCACCCTGGCGTGCAGCGACAAAGCACCTTTTTTGTGAAAATACTTCGGATAAACAAATTCGGCAGGAACGGTATAACCCACGTCGCCTGCCCCCAGCATCTTGCCTTTCGGAGCCTTCTTCGATTCCGGGTCACCTGCTTGTATCATAAAGTCCTTGATGACACGGTGGAACAGCGTACCTTCATACGTGCCGTCTTCCACCAGCTTGATAAAGTTATCACGATGTTTCGGGGTTTCATTATACAGTTTCACGGTGATGTCACCCGCACTTGTTTCAATCTTCAGCTTCGTTTCTTTTTCCATATCTTCCTCTTTCTTTTGTCCCGGCTTGCAAGCAGTCAGACTGCAAACCAGTATAGTTAATAATACAATAAGATTTCTTTTCATTTTGTTTTTTATTTAATTTCACGTTGCAAATATACTAAAATCAGACAAAAGCACTTACCTTTGCCTACATAAAAGAGATAAAAGGCTAAAGCAATGACATCCATATTAATTGTAGAAGATGATATTACTTACGGCATGATGCTAAAAACATGGCTCGGCAAAAAAGGTTTCCAAGTAACCTCTGCCAGCAACATTGCCCGTGCTCAAAAACATATTGAGTCGGAAACCGTAGACTTGATATTGTCTGACCTGCGCCTGCCCGACAAGGATGGCATTGACTTATTGAAATGGCTGGGCGAACACGGCCTGCAAATACCGCTTATCATCATGACAGGATACGCTGACATACAGTCGGCCGTCCAAACCATGAAACTGGGAGCCTGCGATTACATTGCCAAGCCTGTGAACCCGGACGAATTACTGAAAAAATAGGCGAAGCCTTGAATGACATCATCCTCCGCTTTGAAACAGATGATGCATTCGTCCCGAACAGATGATGCGTTTACCCCAAACAGACCATCCGTTTCACCCAAACAGACGATGCATTCCGACAAGATGAAAAATCAGCCTCTGAAGGGTGCAGAAGGCTCATTGTCCTCCTCCGACTTCCTTGAGGGAGAGAGCGACGCAGCCAAACAACTCTACAATTATGTGAAACTGGTTTCACCTACCAATATGTCTGTACTCATCAATGGTGCCAGCGGAACGGGCAAAGAATACGTAGCTCACCGCATCCACCAGCTCAGCAAGCGTGCCGACCAGCCGTTTGTAGCCATCGATTGCGGTTCTATTCCCAAAGAATTGGCCGCTTCGGAGTTCTTCGGGCACATAAAGGGCGCCTTTACCGGCGCACTGACCGACAAAACGGGCGCTTTCGTCGAAGCCAACGGCGGTACCATCTTCCTGGATGAGATAGGTAATCTGAGCTATGAAGTGCAAATACAGTTGCTGCGTGCTTTGCAAGAGCGCAAGATACGTCCGGTAGGTTCAAACAAAGAGATAAGCGTGGACATACGTCTGGTATCCGCCACCAACGAAAATTTGGAGCAAGCCATCGAAAAAGGGGCGTTCCGTGAAGATTTATATCACCGTATCAATGAATTCACCCTGCGCATGCCGCAACTCAAAGACCGCCGTGAAGACATCTTGCTCTTTGCCAATTTCTTTCTGGACCAGGCCAACCGCGAAATGGACAAGCAACTGACCGGCTTTGATGACAAGGCATCCCGCGCCCTATTGGAATATCCCTGGCCCGGCAATCTACGCCAAATGAAGAATATGGTACGCCGTGCAACCTTGCTGGCACAAGGCAAATTCATTACTATCAACGAACTGAATGAACTGAAAGAACCCGCACCGGCCATCATCGGTATCCCTCTCCGCAATGAGGAGGCAGAGAAGCATCAAATCATCGAAGCCTTGCGGCAGACGGGAAACAACAAGAGCCGCGCTGCACAACTGTTGGGCATTGACCGCAAAACGCTGTACAACAAGTTGAAGCTTTATAACATATCCGACTAAAAGATGTGGAATAATTCCACACTCCTCTCCACACATTCCCCACTTTTCCACATTATACTACACTTTGCATAAAACATATACATCTAGTTATCAAAGCATTACCCAACAAATAATTCTTTTGGCACACCATTTGACTTGTATTAAGTACAAGCAACAAGCGCTACAACAAGCAAGCACTTAGACTTAACAATAAGATATACCAACCTAAAAGCAAATGAATTATGAAAAAATTAGTATTAGTAGCAGCCCTGTTTATGTTTGTTTGTGGTGGAACGTTCTTGGCTCAAGCTAAGGCTCCGGTAGAACAGCCGAGTAAGACAACAACCTTGTCTAACGACACTGTGGTAACGGATACTTTGCAGAAAGCCGAGAACGTCCAAGACACAGCAAAAGTGGCCCAATAACAGTAAGCACACTACAACAAAAAAGCCGTTTCCTCCTTGTCTATTCTGGGAAAACGGCTTTTTAATTATCAATTGTTAATTAAAACATCACCAATGTCTTTCTGGATAAAGGTCATTCCACCATGCCGGACTATCCTGCAGCCAACGGGCAAACCAAGCCATGATTGAATTGTGCCACAATTCACGTTTTGCATAATCAAGTACAAAATGGTTTTCACCATCTACGGTAATAAATTCCACCGGCTTACCCAATATCTTCAGCGCATTATACAATTGGATACTTTCACCGATAGGCACGTTTGTATCTACCGTGCCATGCAGCAACAACAGAGGGGTATTAATCTTGTCCGCATTGAACAATGCTCCATGCTTCGTAAACAAATCGGGATTATTCCAAGGATAGCTATCGGCTGCCGCAACAGAGTTATAGGAATATCCCCAATAACCCTCGCCCCAATAGCTCGTTACATTGCTGATGCCAGCATGCGAGGCAGCGGCAGCAAACATATCCGTCTTAGTCTGCAGATACATCGTCATGAATCCTCCATAAGAGGCACCCAGGCATCCGATACGTTTATCGTTGACAAACGGATGGGCTGCACAGAATTTCTTCGTACCTTCAATGATCTCATCGGCCGTACGCTCACCCCATGCATTGACATGCGTGCAGAGAACTCCTGGCCGTACCCGATGGCACCACTGGCTGGATAACATAAACCACATAGTCACGTGACGCAAACAACTGTGCACAGTACGGGGAAGTTATACCGCGAGTCGTAGGAGTCGTTCCTCCATAATAGTACACGATAAGCGGATACTTCTTGCTCGGGTCGAAAGACGGCGGAAGGCAAATCATTCCCTTTATCTCCGTACCGTCCGAAGCTGTAAAGTTCCACTCTTCCATCTGTCCCAGCTCAATCTTGTCGAGGACGGGCTTCATGGGGTTGGCAAGCAGGGTAGAAACTTTTTTCTTCGTGTCGTACGTATAGCTACGCCCGTACTGGTGTTTCCTCCACCCACATAGCAGCCACAACCGGATTGTCATTGGCCAGCGTGAAGGAAGTAATCACATCTTCTTCAAGCGGAAGCATTTCAAAGCCGCCCGTCTTCGGAACATAACGGTAGATATGCCTGCAATCCCCATCAGTCGTATCGAAATAGATACATCCGTCCACACGGTTCCACTGCACGAGAGACACCGTAGGATTGAAATCGCGCGTGATAGCCTGCACTTCTTTGTAGCCAAATCCATAATGAATGCTTGGGTATCAAAGTCATTGGCTATGGGATGTTCACCGCAATTCTTGCCAATGCCTCCGAAAGCAGACGGACTGCCCGTCACCAGAAGCTGCTTCCCGTCCGGAGAGTAAGAAGCACTTCCCAGATAAGCATCCCAGGCGACCAGCGTATCTGCCTGCAAGGTGGTCAAATCAATCTCGAAAAGAGAAGAGAGGGAGAAAGGGCATCGAGTGATGTCCGGCTTGGAAGTGCTGCACAACAGTTTCTTGCCATCCGGGGAAATATCATTCAGATAGACGTTGTGACTACCGTAGGTCAGGCGCTCGGAAAGTCCCGTCGCCACATCGTATTTCATGAGATAATAGCGGTCACGAGAATTGGGGATACGGTCGTCCGGATGCAAGAGACGTTTCAACGGGCCACTCACCTTTTCGCCCTCGTCCGTGAGCATATAGATAAGATAGTCTTCTGTAGGAGACCAGCTGAAATATCCTTCGGGAACATTCTTCAGCAGCACTTCCTCACGCATCGTGGCGGGATCGAACACAACCAGGTCATTCTGCTCCTCGCCCATAACCGTATAATAGAGCTTGTTGCTGTTGGGCATCCAGTTCATCTTTTCATTGGCATTGGGCAATATCACCCGGCCGTCTTTACCTCGGTCAGCTCACAACGGGTCCTGGAACGCTTCACGTCGTAATTGTCCGAATAGCGGGTCAGCAGATACTTGCCGTTGGGCGAAAGAGAAACCCTGCTCGCTCGGGAGCCGAAATTGGTGTTGAACAAAGAGAAACGTCTCTTCATGTCCGGTGCCATCCGGCAGGCTACATCGGCAAAGTCCTTTTCCTTTTCAAATTCGCATTTCAGCATCGGCTGCATCTTGTCGTCCGCGCTTGAAAGCAACTTGATGACAATCTCATAATCCGCTTCGGGGTCCATACGCAGACTGACAGCCGTAGGACGGACCTGCGACAAGCTGTCCTCCGCTGTCTCCTTGACTTGCTTGGATTCACCGTTTACAAACACCTCAAAACGGGCAGGAGAATATACATTCAGCTTGCCCTTCATGAAACGCTCCGCACGCAGATTGGTAGCAAACAGATAGAACAGATTGTCCTTGTCCGCCTTTGCCACAGTTACATATCCAGCCGTATCAGCAACCATACGTTCGTACCGACCTCCGTCGAAGTCGAGACTGACCTTCGTCTTCAGAAGATTGCCGGTAGTAAACTTGTCTCCCTTGAAGTTGAGACTATCGCCCTGGAGGGGAGTGCGCACCGTAACGGCCGGACGCACGTTATACTCAGCAACTCTTTCCTGAGCTTGGGCAGCCAATCCCGCAAGGAGCAGCAAACCCGACAAAACTGTGATTTTCTTCATTACTGTAAGATTAAATCGTTTCAAAACCATTCCATAAATTTCCGGGAGGAACGGGCGCCTCCACTTCTATCAGTTCTTTGGACACCGGATGCACAAAACGGATATACCGCGCATGCAGACAGATGCTGCCGTCGGGATTGGAGCGGGGCGAACCATACTTCAAATCTCCCTTGATGGGACAGCCCATCTTTGCCAACTGACAACGTATCTGGTGATGGCGTCCGGTTTTCAAATCTATTTCCAACAGATAATAGTTCTGCGACCGCCCGATGAGCCGGTAATGCAAAATCGCTTTCTTGCTGCCCGGCACCTCCTTGTCGTATGCATAACTCTTGTTCTGTTTCTCATTTCGCACCAGATAGTTCACCAATTCCCCCTCTTCCTCGCGGGGCAAGTTCTTCACTACTGCCCAGTAAGTCTTCTTCACCTCGCTATTCTTGAACATCTCGTTCAGACGCGACAGTGCCTTACTGGTCTTGGCAAAAACAACAAGACCGCTCACGGGGCGGTCCAGCCGGTGAGCGACACCGATAAAGACATTTCCAGGCTTGCTGTACTTCTCTTTCAGGTACTGCTTTACAGTTTCCGAAAGCGGTGTATCACCCGTTTTGTCTCCCTGAACTATCTCGGAAGCGGTCTTGTTGACTATAATGATATGATTGTCTTCGTATACGACAGTCATCGGTTGTTAATGTTTAATGATTAGTGATTAATGATTAATGACTAACACCCAACTTCTCATTAAACATTAATCACTAATCATTAATCATTAAATTACATATTCATCCCACCATCTACCTGAATAACCTGACCGGATACATAAGAAGACATATCAGAAGCCAGGAAAGTAGCGATATTTGCCACGTCTTCGGGTGTGCCGCCACGACGCAAAGGAATCTTCTTGCACCATTCAGCCTTCACCTCTTCAGACAAGGCGTCGGTCATGGCTGTCATGATGAAGCCGGAGCAATGGCATTGGCACGGATTCCACGAGAACCCAGCTCCTGAGCGATAGACTTGGCCAAAGCAATCATACCGGCTTTGGAAGCAGAATAGTTGGCCTGGCCGGCATTGCGTGAACACCTACCACAGATGCCATATTGATAATGCTACCCGCTTCTGGCGCATCATGATGGGTGTGCAGGCATGGATAAAGTTAAATGCCGATTTCAGGTTGACATTGATAACCATATCCCATTGCTGTTCGCTCATACGCATCATCAGACCGTCACGTGTAATACCGGCATTGTTTACCAGAATATCAATACGTCCAAAGTCCTTATGGATTTCTGCCACTACATTGGCAGTGTCTTCAAAGTTTGCTGCATTGGAGGCATAAGCTTTTGCCTTTACTCCCAAAGCTTCTAATTCTTTTGCCGTAGCCTCGGCATTTTCATCAATCACCAAGTCAGTGAATGCAATATTTGCTCCTTCTTGAGCGAACTTCAAAGCGATAGCCTTGCCGATGCCGCGTGCAGCACCTGTCACAATGGCTGTTTTTCCATCTAATAATCCCATATTATTTTAAAATTATTTATAAAATGTATTCTTACTTCTTTCCCAATGCACCAAGTACCAGACGGGTCACGTAAGTATCGCGTACCGCATCATCAGATTGGCTCCTATATGACCGCGAATATAAGGTGTTTCAATACCTTTGACACTGTAATGCACAATCTCGCAGTCATATCCAAGTCATCTATCTGGAAAACGCCCTTCTCCATACCTTCACGCAGAACCTCCTTGAAAAGCTGGGTCTCTGTAGCATCGAAACGTTTGCGCACTTTCTCCACTCTCCAAATATCCCGAAAGAAATTGGCACGAAGAGTACCATTTCGAAAGACAACCTCTTTTACCGCATCCAGATGGGTGTAAATCATTTCCATCAGTTTCTCGTCCGGCTGAATATCTTTCTCTACCACGTGCTTCATCATATCCGAAAGAATATCCAGCTCCGACTCGACAACAGCCAAGTAGATATCTTCCTTGCTCTTAAAATAGGTATAGAGCGTTCTCCTACCTTTCTTCGAAGCGAGGGCAATATCATTCATCGTGGTATTTTCAACACCCATCTTTGCAAACAGCTGACGGGCAACGTCCACTAATTTAGCTTTTGTCTTCGATACGGTCATAGATTAATTGCACATTGCTTTATTATTTGAGCAAAAAAGCTTATTTATTTTCGTTCTGAATATCAAACACTTACAAATTATAACGTTTCAATTCATACTTATTTATTTTAAGTTGAGCACGACAAAGATAACAATTCTTTTTCATCTAACAGCATTTTCCTACAAATTCTTCCCTTGACCTACAAGAGTAAAAATCAGTGCCACAAGTAGTTCTTACTCACTTATAAGAAGCTACCAATGACAAAGAATATCTTAATGAATATACTCCAAGCTATTGAGAAGTTCATTTTTCTTCTTTTTTCTTATATTCGGATGGCAAATATCCAAACTCCTCTTTAAAAAACTTGGCAAATTGTTTGGGCGAAAGCCTACTTGATAAGATATTTGTGAAATATTCATTTGACTTCCTTCCAAAAGTTTTCTACCTCTTTTCAAGCGCAGTATCCGCATGAATTCCAAAGGAGATTTTCCTGTAATTTGCATTAACTTTTTATATAACCCACTACGACTCATTCCTATTTGAGCACTAAGTTCCTCTACTGAGAATTCTGAATTATCCATATTCTCCTCGACTATACGAATGGCTTTCTCTATCAGTTGTTCATCTAAAGAACTAATGGTTATTTCCGATGGAGAGATGTCCCTCGTTTTAAATTTATCATGGTTCTTCAAAGTCCACATCAACAACTTCTTATACGTAATAAAAGTATTTCCAAGTTAAACGGCTTTGTAATGTATTCATCAGCTCCCTCCTTCAAACCACTAAGAATATGTTCTTCAGCCGTACGGGCCGTAAGTAAAATAATAGGAATATGAGAATAGCGAATATCAGTCTTTATTTTGCGGCATAATTCCATTCCGTCCATTACTGGCATCATTATATCACTGATTACCACATGGATTGATTGTTGCGCAAGTACTGTGAGAGCTTTCTTTCCATCAGACGCTTCATATACCTGATAATATTCTTGCAAACAACCGACAAGAAAACTACGAAAGTCATCATTGTCCTCTACTATCAGTAAAGAGTTCTTTTCTCTGTCCACTGAAGACATATCAGCATGAAACTGTTCTTCCACATCAAATGCTGATGTATCTTCTGTACAATTCAGTTTTAATGTCTTGGCAATCGGTAGGATAACTGTAAAAATAGTCCCTTGGGGATGATTATCCTCTACTTTTATCTCACCACCGTGGAGAGTAACATATTCTTTCACAATATGCAGACCGATACCACTCCCAATATAAGTAGTAGAAATGTGCTGTTCCTGAAAGAAACGGTCGAAAATCTTATCCTTATTCTCATTTTTGATACCGATACCGGTGTCACTTATTTGAATATGTATCTGTTCCCCATCACCGGCCAATATCTTGTCAATAGCAACTATCACACTACCATTATCATGATTGTACTTGATGGCATTTGACAGAAGGTTGGATATGATTCGCTGCACTTTGTTACGGTCAAAATCCATTTCTATTTTTGAAGTGTTGATACAAACTTTCAACTCAATATTATGCTTTTGCGATAACGCCTTGAAAGACTTGCATGTTTCGGCAATAAACTCAGTTATGTCTCCGTAAGACAAGGATAATTGTACCTTTTGCTGATCAAGTTTACGAAAATCCAACAACTGATTTACCTCATCAAGCAGAGTAGAAGCATTTCGATACATCAAGTCCAAATCGTCCTTGATTGGACCGGCTTTTTCCGAATGTATCAACTTCTCCAAGGGAGTTATGATAAGTGACAATGGAGTCCTTAAATCATGGCTTATATTTGTAAAGAAACGTATCTTTGCTTCATCCATTTCATGCTGCTGGGCCACTTCAAGTTCCCATTTTTGTTGTACCAGAATCCGTTGATGCCTAGAACGTAGACGCCTAAGCAAGAGTATACCTCCTGACAAGAACAGTACCATATAGATAACATAGGCTACCGGAGACAGCCAAAAGGGTGGACGTACCAGAATTGTCATATAAGATATTGGATTCCTACTACCGTGCAGTTCATTAACTTTCACTTGCAGATGATATATCCCTGGAGACAGTTTGTTGAAATAGATTCTATTTCCTTCAAAGCTGACCCATTCCTCTTTAGCATCCATCCGATATGCAAATTGAAGCTTATGCTGTGTTCCATAATCCATTGCAGAAATTTCCAATGCAAAATTACTATCAGAATAATCCATTGTAATTTCATCAAGCAACTGAATATTCTTTTGTAACAAGATTCGCCCATCATGCGTTTTTTTCTCTACGTCTACACGCTGATTGGCTAAATATAATCCGGTAAAAATAACTTTATGTTGGTTGGGATGATACAAAGCCTGATTAGGGTCTATCTTTAAATATTTTCCCGTACCTCCCATTAAAACTTCGCCTTTCCGGTTACAATAAATTGAGTAGTTATTAAATGTAATATCCCCAATACCATCTTCATTAAAATAGGAATAACACCGATATTGCAGCTCTTGGGCAGTAGGGTCATCAACCACAATAATGTGAGTAATACCACAATCTGTAGCTATCCACATATTTTTATTATGGTCTTCTACAATGCCACGTATATAAGGATGAGATACACCATCATTTGTAGAAAGACGAGTAAGCGTTCTACTTTTTTCATCATAAATTCCAACTCCATGTCTGGTTCCAATCCACAACAATCCCCGTCGATCACGGTATAAGCAACTAATATGCATTTTTGTCAATGACACTTTATTATTATTCCCTTTTACTGGAGCAAGTTGCCGTGTTTGAGTATTCAACTCATATAATCCCGTACTAGTACCAATATATAACATCGCATGGTCACTTGAATAGACCAAGTCTGTAATGGTATTGGTGTATAAACATGAATTCTCTTTTGTATAAGACGTTATTTTCCCTCCGTTATCTATACAATACAGACCGTGCATAAACGTTCCAACCCATAAATTCCCATATTTGTCATCAGCAATATGCCGGACATACTCTATTGGTTCCAAAATCTGTTCAAAAGGAAAAAAGGTTCCGTTCTGCTCATAAAATATGCCACCCCCATAACTACCGAACCACATCTTGCCTTTGGAATCAAGATATGAACCTATAATAAGATTAGAGGGAATATTACTATTGTGAGTATTAAACAACTTATAGTTTTTTTGTTTGCTGTCATAGCAAGCCAAGCCCTTTCCATCAAATCCAAGCCACAGATTCCCATTCCTATCTTCTTGAAAACAACTGATATCTTCCTGCTCAGGAGTTTTACATATTTCAAAGGCGGTATTATTCAAATCAGTAAACGCAACCCCCTGCTTCGTCGTTCCAACCCACAGAATATCCTGATTATCTTTATAGAAACTATTAATGTGATTGCTCGACAAGGAAAAAGGAGTTCCCGAATCTCTATGAATGTGCATGAGATTATCGGTCTGTTCATTCAAGATGTATATGCCTTTACTATTGGTACCTATCCAAATATTACCATTCCCATCATCTATGATAGCTTTTACAATATCCGATTGTATAGTCTCTTTGCCAGAAAACTCAAACATCTTTCTATTTTGAATATCATAACACTGTAGATTGGAGGTATATATTGTATAAATCCATAATCTAAACTGGGTATCCATATATATACGATGTTCTCCAGAGCGAGGAAGTTCTAATTGAACAATCTTCCGAACAGTTTTTGTTTCCCAGTCTACTTCTGCGATTTCCCCATTAGAAAATAACAAGCAAGAATACGATTGTCTGGAAACTATATGCAACAGTTCTTTATCCGGAAAAGATAATTCCTGAAGTTTTTTATCCTGAAAATCATAATAATATAGCTTATTCCCAGCCATGCACCATAAATTCTGCTCATAGTCAACATGTATCATTTCTATTTTATCATTTATTCCCAGTGGTCTCAACCGCTTTTCTATGTTACTTTCCAATTTATCCAACTCTCTATTGTAGTAGAAATATTGATCGGGAGTACGTACCCAAATAGTACCTGATGCGTCCTCCGATATATTATTAAAACAATTACTATAAGTATCAGAATCAGTAACCCAATATTGCTTGCATTGATAGCCATCATAACGATTTAAGCCATTAAGTGTCGCAAACCACATAAACCCGTATTGGTCACGTAACATAGCTATAACATAGTTATCTGAAATTCCAGACTTTACATCAAATGTTTGAAAAGTTAGCCGGGCATTAATCTGTGTGATATAGACTATCATACAAAATATGACTGTCAGTAAATACTTCATATGGTAATAAGATGAATATGTTTGTATGCAAAGATAGGAAATTGCTTTAAATACATACAGTACAACTACTTCCCATTTGGGTAAAAACGCTTCCCGTTTGGGTAAAAATACGAACCGGACAGACTGAGAAACAAATTAGGAGTACTTCAGGTTATTGTTTCCTTACTTTTGTCCACAGAACGGCGGATTTGTAATTCGTGCTGTTTTTCTTAGATTCAAACATGTGGCGGGTATAAAGGTTGGTAACAATACCCGCCAGTGTTTTGAGCTACGAAAAATAAAATGGAGTGTCAACCTTTAAATTGATTTTAGTTATGGAGAATGGATAGGATATGGAGCAAAAAGAGATTTTACTCTCTTTAAAACAACAATGTTTTACTTTTAATAACTTTATAAATCTAATAAATTATCTGAGAAATATGAAGAATGTATTCATGGCAGGAGTTTTTATAACTCTTTTATTCTGCGGAAGTCCTTCTTTGTCGTGGGCAACTTCCTCCCAGACTGTAGAAACAGTACAACAAAAACAAAAAATAGCAGGAGTAGTGGTTGACCAGAATGGAGAACCCATAATTGGAGCCAATATATTACAGAAAGGCACCAGTAATGGTACAATTACCGATATCAACGGTCAGTTTATACTGAATTGTCCAATAGGAACTCCACTGACGATATCTTACATCGGATTCTTGCAACAAACAGTAAAGGCAACTGTAAATATGAAAATTGTTTTGCATGAAGATAGCAAAACGCTGGATGAAGTAGTTGTCGTTGGTTATGGCTATGTAAAAAAGAGCGATCTTACCGGGGCTGTGGCACAAGTAAAAAGTGGAGATTTACTAAAAAGTTCCCCAGTAAGTCTAGAAAAGGGGCTACAAGGACGCCTGACCGGTGTGAACGTGGTTTCAAACGATGGAGCTCCCGGTGGAGGAATCAGCATCCAGATTCGAGGTACAAATTCATTTCAAGGTTCTACTGAACCTTTGTATGTAATCGACGGAGTACCCATCGCAGACAGCAATGATGACACAATCAATTTTGACTCGAGCTCGCCCACTTACAATAATGCCTTGTCCTCGCTTAATCCTAGCGACATCGCATCTATTGAAATCTTGAAGGATGCCTCGTCAACAGCCATTTACGGTTCTCGCGGTGCCAACGGCGTAGTCCTGATTACCACCAAAAGCGGTACCGGACTAGATGTTAAAGACCAAATTTCATTTTCATATAAAACAACAATTAGCAATCCTGTGAAAAAGATAAAGGTACTTGGAGCACGTGATTATGCAACATACAGGAATCAATCTTACATCAACACCCAAGAAGTTTCCAATTTCCCTTGGGAACAAACCGACCTGCCTTTCCCCGGAGTTGAGAATGCAGAAGGCACTTATTTGCAAGGACCTGACGACTTCAGTAACGATCCGTACTATTGGCAAGATCAGATTTTCCGTACGGGAGTGACACATGACCTCAACTTAAATATTGCAGGACAGACCAAAGGATACGATTATGCTATAAGTGGAGGATATCTGAACCAAGAAGGTATCGTTGAAGGTTCGGACTATACACGCTATACCATAAAGCTAAACTTGAATAGACAAGTGAAAGATTGGCTGAAAGTAGGTACATCCATATCGGGTTCATTTGCAAATTCAAGTATTGTCAAGACTGCTACAAACAACCAAAATAACGGAACGGAAGGCATTATCCGCTCAGCATTGACTTATCCAGCAACACAAACCCAAGACGATTTGGATAATGAATATAGCATGGTAGCAGTGCCTACTCGATACGCTGATGCGTTGAACGAGAATCGAAACATATCTTTCAGGACTTCCAACTATTTAAATATAACGCTAACAAAAGGCTTGATTTTCAGAACAGTTCTTGGATATAACTATACTCATAATGATGCCAATAAATACTGGCCGAGAACTATGGCCGAAGGTAAATATGTGAACGGAAAATCATACGGTGGAGATAATTGGCGGTCATCATTGGTGTTCGACAATTTGTTAATGTTCAACCAAACTTGGGGTAAACATAATGTAAGCGCAACCGCAGGAACCTCCTGGGAAGCGTCCAGCAACTATAACAAAGTAGTTACAGTACAAGGCTTCGGTACGGATGCTACCAATGGCTGGCTGCTTCAAGATGCAAGTGAGATGTTATCAGCCACCTCTGGCAAGGGGGACTCACGTTTGTTTTCATTGATCGGACGGCTTGCCTATAATTATGCAGGCAAATATTATCTGACTTTTACCGCACGTGATGACGTCTCCAGTAAATTCGCCAAAGGCAAGCGCGCAGCTTTTTCCCCTCTGTCGGTTTCTCATATCGGCTGTCAGAAGAAAAATTCATGAAAGGCGTATCTCATATCTTTGATAATATAAAACTTCGCTATAGCTATGGAGCTTCCGGCAACCAGGCCATCAGCTCTTACCAAACCTTTGCCATTATGGCTGCCGCCAATTATCCATTCGGTACATCGGTTGAAAACGGATACGCAACGAATGTATATAATCCAGGAAATAAGGATTTAACATGGGAAACGACTTGGCAGCATGATGCAGGCATTGAATTGGATATATTAAAGCAAATATCATTGGAAGTAGATTATTATTATAAAAAGACCACGGATCTGTTGCAATACAAGCAAGTTCCCCCAAGCACCGGCATCTTACAGATACTTTCCAATAGCGGTTCTGTTATCAATCGCGGACTTGAAGCCAGCTTAAATGTAAGAGCAATTCAAAACAAAGACTTTTCATTGTCATTCGGTGGCAACATATCATTTAACAAGAATGAGATTTGCGATTTTGGCAAAGACCCGATGTTCCCCAACTCTATCTATAACAGCTTGCGCCCGTATGCTATTGCTGATGGTCATTCTATCGGTTCATTTTATGGTTTTGTCACAGACGGTATCTGGAACTCACGCGAGGAAGTCATTAATAGTAAGCAATTCCAAACCCAATATCCAGATTACACAGTGAACGGTTCTGATGCGGCTACAGAAGAAATAATTCGTAGAGACTGGATCGGTGAACTTAAATATAAAGATCTTGATGAAGACGGTTTTATCACAGACCAGGATCAAACATGGATTGGAGATGCAAATCCCAAGTATTTTTATGGATTCAATATGGACCTGACCTGGAAGAATTTCGATTTCAGCATTCTTTTTCAGGGTGTGGAAGGAAATGACGTATTCAATATGAACTCATTACGTTTTTATAACCTGGGACAGACCCAGAACGTTCCATACTACGTATATGAACAATCATGGAGCATAAATCCCAATAGCGGAATTGCCCCTAAGATATTCAATTATTCAGGACGTGACATTCGTTTTTCCAGATTATATCTAGAAGACGGCTCTTATTTAAAATTACGCACTCTATCCATAGGATATACAATTAGAAAACCATTTCAGTTCATAAATAGCGTACGGTTCAACGTGGTTGCCAATAACTTGTTGACCTTCACCAAATACCGCGGATATGACCCTGAGGTTAATTCTTTTGGCTCCACGCCTTCTTTAAGGGGTATTGATTCTGGAGCCTATCCCCAGCAGAGAAGCTTTACTTTGGGACTTAATGTTATTTTTTAATTAATAAAAACGAATCATGAAGAAAATACTATTGATAATGATATGCTCGATGGCAGCATTTGCAACAAGCTGTTCATTGGAAGAAACCCCTTATTCTATCACATCAGAGAAATTAGGTCAGACTGAAGAAGGAGCAGAACAACTAGTAACCGGTATCTATGCAACTTTTTGGGATAACTGGTGTATGGAACAGACGTATATGGCCTGGATGGACTACGACAACGATCATTGTGGGGCTCCAGCTTGGGTACTCAGTTCTGCAGGTAGCGGCGATATCACCGGACACTATGCCTATAATACAAACAATGATTTGTGGAGTGTCTTTTATAGAATGATCAGTCGGGCAAACAAAGCTAAAGAAGCTCTGGAATCTACAGATTCTTATCAGACAGAATCCGCTGTCAGGCAGTTGTATGGTGAAACGCTTTTTCTACGGGCATTCGCTTATTTCCATCTGGTAAGAATGTATGGTGCCGTCCCATTGAGATTATCTTCGGAAGCAGAGACAGATTGTCCCAGAGCTTCCGTAGAAGCAGTCTACAACACAATTGTCAATGACCTGGAAACTTGCTTAGAATACATGTATTATACATCAGAAGCAATGTCGGCGCTTGGGGGCATGCAGATAAAACTGCTGCAGCACTATTATTGGCACGCGTATATTGCACTATGGGTTCCAGCGCATTAACCTGCAAAGGAAATACAGAAATAATTGTAGATATCAAGGGAGTGGATAAAAAATATACCTGCAATGCAGTTGAAGGAGCTGAAAACATAGATGCCCAGCAGTGTTATCAACGTGCAAAAGAGCTTTGCGACATGGTCATTGCACGAAGAGGTGTTGATTTTGATTTAGTAGAAGGGTATCTAAACCTTTGGGGTGGTAACAATAGGAAAAACAAAGAATTTGTATGGGGAGCAACCAGTGTAAGTGACGTAGACTTTCAAACATCAGGTTACATAGCTATTACACTCCGGCTCCTTACGGTGGCAGTGGCGCATGGATATATATGGCCCCTAATCTATATACCCAATTTGACAAAGAGGATGACCGTATTGTGCACGGTGTATGGCATTACTTCCTAACAAGCTACACCTCCACAAAATGGGTTTCTTTTCCCTCTCTCTCGGACGAATATAATGCAGAGAGTCTACCGGACAATCTAAAAGCTTTTGTTCCTGATTTTAACGCGGAATATAAATACGGAGTGCCATGTCTGACTAAATGGTATAAAGGTGATATCTCTAATCCAACCTTCTTTAAACAGAAAGAAGCGTCACAATCAGAACAAGATGTAATTTTAATTCGCTATGCAGAAGCATTCCTGCTCAGAGCTGAAGCAGAAGTAGAATTGGGGGATATAACAGCTGCAATGAAAGATATTGATGTCATAAGAAAACGGGCAAAAGCTACAACCTTATATACAAATAAGGTGACCGATAAGATAGAGGCAAGAAGTCTAGTCCTGAAAGAACGTGCTTTGGAATTTTGCCAAGAATTCAATAGGAAATTTGACCTTTTACGGTGGGGACTATATTTAGACGTTATGAACGACACACAATTCATTGTCTGCGGCTCAGCCAACCGCTCTACCATTCGCTCAAAAAAGAACTTACTATATGCAATTCCGACTGCAGAAATTGCTGAGAACAAATTAATAGGAGCTAATAATTACGGTTATTAAGAGAAACAAAACATGAAAAGAATTATATTTCTAATGTTAGGATGGGGACTATGCCTGATAGTCCAAGCACAAACAACAAATTTTAGCAAATTGAACTTTGGTTGTGATGGCAGCAGCACTACCTCTGGCAACCAATGGTCAAAGACCGTAGTCGATTTATTGGGATTTGCATCACACCATAATGTTGCAGTTGGTTCGTCTACCTTTGCATGCCATCCTGATACACAAGATTACAACAGTGACAACTTTGCCGGAATTTCAGATGGATGGAAGCCTACAAAAGATAAGAAAGAATTGCAAATGAGACATAATAATGTATCCAAAGTACATATTCAGAAATTTATCTCAGAAGTAAAGGACGGTGTTTATCCCGCACCCGATGTTTTCGTTTTTGCAATGGGCTCAAATGATACAAAACTTGATGGAGTTGCAGAAGCATTATCAGCAAGAACGCTGGACGATGTTAATGTGACGACATGGCAGGAGGGGCAAGATGGGCAATTCAAACTATACTTGAGAACTTCCCGGAATGCCGTGTATTCGTATGGTTGCCTATACAGACCGGGGACAAGGCAAAAAATGAAATGCATCGGAAACGAAATGAAGTGTTGCGCCAAGTCAGTCAAGCTTTATCCGTTCAGGTTATTGATTGCTACGGCGAAAGCGGTATTAGTCAGTTTTTCGAAAATTCCAACACCCGTGGGCGCTATCTAAAGGATGGAGTACATCCGGATATAGAAGGGCAACGATTGATAGGACGTTACATTGCTAAAGAGATTCGTAACAACTTCTTTTAAAAAGAACAGAATAATAACATTGGAAGATTCTTAGATGAGCTACCAATATTTACAAAAAGCTAAAGAGAATGAAAAAGAATATATCAATCATTTATTTTCTGCTGTTTGTGTATAGCATAGCAAACGCTCAAGATTCTTTGTATTTCAGAGCAAACGCCTATAAAGAACAGCTGGACAATTATTACAGCATGGATGAGAAAGATTTTCCTAAACCAGGAAGCATTCTTTTTATCGGCAGTTCCTCATTGGGCATGTGGAAAAATACCGGCAGTTATTTCCCCAATCATAGGGTTTTAAATCGTGCATATGGCGGTTCATGGATCAGCGACTATTTATACCACTATCAACGCCTGGTAGTAGCCTACAAACCGGCACAGATAGTGTTGTTATGCGGTGCGAATGATCTTTATAATGGCGTATCCATCGAACGTGTTTTCGAAGACATTAAGTACTTCTGCCGTTTATTGGATATTCATCTTCCTGGCGTTCCGGTTATTCTCCTTTCTTTTCATCCATCCCCTTCTATGCCCGACTGGATTCCAAAGGAAAGAGAGGTGAACAAACTGATACAAGACTACTTCAAAGACAGCCACCAAGTTACCTACGTTGATATAACATCATGTCTATATGACAAGAATGGAGCTTTACCTGAAAAGTTCTATATTAGTGACAGGCTTCATCCCAGCGTACTTGCTTATAAAGAATTTGCCAAAATAATAGAACCTTATCTCATTAATAACAAATAACCCTGATTAATAATCACATACAATATTTTATTTATTAAAATGAAAAGAATACTTTTATGTTTGAGCGTTCTCATATGCACCTTTACCAACGCTCAGGAAACCGTCTACAAGACAATTGAAAATTTAACCTATGCAACATCGCAAGATGCATATGCTCAAGAACGGTGCAAGTTAGACATCTATTATCCTGAAAATCTAAAGGATTGCCCAACTGTAATATGGTTTCATGGAGGAGGATTGACTAGTGGCAATAAGTCCATTCCAACCAAATTAAAGAAAAGTGGCATGATAGTGATAGCTGTAAACTACCGTTTACTTCCCAAAGTAACAATCTCGGAATGTTTAGGCGATGCGGCAGCAGCCATAGCCTGGACTTTTAAAGAAGTAGAAAAATACGGAGAAACAAAAAGAAAATATTTGTTTCCGGCCATTCGGCAGGCGGCTACCTCACTGCAATGATTGGATTAGACAAAAAATGGTTAAAAGAGTACAGTATAGATGCAGATTCCCTTGCAGGTCTGATTCCCTTTAGCGGCCAAGTCATTAGTCATTTTTCCTATCGTAAAATGAATGGTATTGATAATCTACAACCTACTATCGATGAATTCGCCCCATTATTTCATGTCAGAAAGATGCCCCCCCTTGATACTTATAACCGGTGATCGGGAGTTAGAGCTTTTGGGACGTTATGAGGAAAACGCTTACATGTGGCGGATGATGAAACTTGTCGGGCATGAAGACACTTATCTTTATGAAATCGGCGGGCATGGGCATGGTCCTATGGGTGAACCTGCTTTCTATATATTGCACCAACAGATAAAACGGATATTAAATACTCCCGCAAAACAGTGATATAATGCAAATCAACAGAAAGATTTTTACCATAGGTTACACAATTTAACAACATGAAGAATATGAAATGATTTTTCTCTTTTAACAGTGCCAACGTCACTCTTCTTGATATTACTTCTATGATGTATGGAACTAATGGCAAACTTAGAGAAGAACTCTATCTAAAGACCGATTACATATCACTCTGGAAGCCTATCGCATGATAGCAGATAAGCTTGAGCCATTATTAATAAGAAATAGGAAATTAATAAACAGTCAAAAAAAGAAGGAGAAAACACACTCATTATCAATATTTTAAATATTTCATCAGAGTTATACTAAAAAATATCATGCATTTTATTTGCATATTAAATAAAAAGCCGTACCTTTGCACCCACAAAACGATAACATCGCGGAGTGGAGCAGTTGGTAGCTCGTTGGCTCATAACCCAAAGGTCATTCGTTCGAGTCGGATCTCCGCAACTACAATGAGGATAAAAGGTTTTATAAACCGTTTTATCCTCATTTTTT
>ENA-OQCS01000371-OQCS01000371.1-human-gut-metagenome-genome-assembly--contig:-NODE-371-length-24895-cov-2.380733_pt1 | contig 24895 bp, 44 predicted proteins | sample MGYA00242757_ERZ504575 | MGnify/ENA primary metagenome ERZ504575 (study PRJEB26092, sample SAMD00036297) | human gut metagenome | host: Homo sapiens | study: EMG produced TPA metagenomics assembly of... | reverse complement strand
ACTATAAGACGTATCAGGGAATCTTCGACGTGCTGCAGGGCGAAGCGGGAGATATGGTTACGATCTATCTGCAGTATCCGATTGATACCGGAACGTTCAGCATCGCCGATGAGGACGGCGCGTACGACATCGACTATTCGGATTACCTGTCCCGGTCGATAAGTAGAGTGCCTTATGATTGCGCTGCTTGACGCCAACCTGTTCGTACCTACGTGGATCATCGACCCACTGCTTAGCTTGGCCGAGGCTGGTCGTGTGCGAGCCAGCATGGTCTGCGAGGGTCATGGACGAGGGCACGCTTGGCCATCATGGAAGTGCGGCATGTGCCCGACGTCCGGGCCCGCGGTTTTCTTGACGCGATCTGCAGGGCCTTTCCGATGGCCATGGCGGAGGATTGGGAGCGGTTTGAACCGGACGTGAATTTGTCGGACCCCAACGACGGGCATGTGGTCGCGGCCGCCTGTCGGGCCGTGCGGAAACCATCGTTACATTCAACCTCAAGGATTTCCCCGCAGACGAACTTCCAGGTACGGACTGCACGCTCAATCGCCGGATGTTTTCCTTACCTCCGTGTTCGATGCACATCCAGAAGAAGCGATGGACGCCATGCGCAGACCGGTCAGCTCCAAACGCCATCCGCCGCGTACCATGAGCGAGGAAATCGAGCATTTGCGCGTCTTGCGCCTTCCGCTGTTCGCACGGAGATTGTCCGAAACGGTAGGCTAATCCCCGTCATCCGCAACACTGCGAATCATACGGTAGGCGCAATCAATGCACAATCTGTGAATAATCGCTAATCCATTGGCTCAACACAACCTATTGCCGCCTTGCACCGTGGAATCAAGCAAATTACGAAGAAAAGGCCGTCCGCACGGCAAGATTTCGGTCGTAGGCGATGGATTCGGACGAGCCGTATCCGAGAGGGTGCCAGTACGAATAGGTGGACTCGGACCGGTCATGTCTAGGGGATCGGAATAGCCCCCCTAGACATAGTCCTTTTTGCTCCCCCACCTGGACTCGAACCAAGACAAAGGGTTCCAAAGACCCGTGTGCTGCCATTACACCATGGGGGAATGGCGGAAAACCTTGCGGTTACCGCCAAGTGTCTATTATGCCACATGTCGCCAACACCGCGTGTCTCGACGTGTCGCACTAGTAAAAAACGTTGTTTAAGGTGCACAAAAAGTGTTATGCGCACCTTACAACGGTACTCGCTTCACTGATATGGGAGTTACCCCACAAACATGCGGAACGTACGCTAAGCATGCCCGCGCAACGCGTCATCAGGCGAACAAGAAGCCCTGTCCGTGATGCTCCGGATATGTGTCGAACAACTCAGCACAGAGCCGTCTTCGAACACAGCACGGATGGCGCTGGCCAGCAGCGGCGCGATCGACAGCACGGTCAAACCGTCCCAACGCTTCTCTTCAGGAATCGGCACGGTGTCGGTAAGCACGACTTCGCGGGCTCCGCTGTTCTTCAAACGTTCGACGGCGGGACCAGACAGCACGCCATGTGTGGCGACGACAGTCACCGACTTGGCACCGGCATCCTTAAGCACGCTGCATGCACCGGCAATGGTTCCGGCGGTATCGATGAGATCGTCGACGAGCACGCAGTCCTTACCTTCGACATCGCCCACGACTCGGTTGGCGACCGCTTGGTTCGGACGGGTGATGTCACGCGTCTTGTGGACGAATGCGAGCGGACCACCGCCAAGACGCTGCGCCCACTGCTCCGCAACACGAATGCGGCCCGCATCCGGAGAGACGACGGCAACATTGTCAAGCTGGTTGGAGAAACGGTCGCGAATGTATCGACCAGCACCGGCATAGCGATAAGGTGGTCGACAGGACCGTCGAAGAAGCCTTGGGACTGCGCCGCATGCAGGTCGACACTCATGATGCGGTCGGCACCTGCGGTCTTCAGCAGGTCGAACATGAGACGGCAGGAAATGGGCTCGCGGCCGCGATGCTTCTTGTCTTGGCGCGAGTAGCCAAGCAGTGGGCAGACCGCGGTGATGGAACGCGCGGATGCACGCTTGAGCGCATCAATCATGATGAGCTGTTCCATAATCGATTGGTTGATCGGGGCTGCGTGGCTTTGCAGTACGAACACGTCCGCGCCACGCACGGATTCGGTGTAGCGCACGTACATTTCGCCGTTGGCGAAGTCGTATGCTGTGGTTTCCAGAACATCAATGCCAAGTTGTTCGGCGACTTCCGCCGCCAGTTTCGGATGTGTTCTGCCTGTGACAAGGATAAGGTTTTTATCCGGCTTTCCTTCAAGGATTGCGCTCACCATGTCTCCAAACGTCTGTTTTCGCGTCAAGTGGACGTGACCCATATTAACCATCTGCGCAGACCGTCTCACCCGCGCGTGTTCACCTGAAATTTACCGGTACAGTCCGTGCTTGCCAATATATTGCACCACGCCGTCCGGTACGAGGTACCAAACAGGCTCCCCATGCTCCGCACGTCGCCGCACATCGGTCGAGGAAATCGCCAGTGCCGGTATTTCCAACGTATCGACCTTGCCTTCCGGCAGTTTCACCCCTTCCGGCGATGAGTACCCGGGGCGGGTCACGGCCACGAAGTGGGCAGATCCCACATTTTGTCGGCGTCTTTCCATTGCATGATTTCCGCGACCGCGTCAGCTCCGGTGATGAAGAAGAGTTCCGCGTCGGGATGTTGCGCACGGATGTCTCGCAACGTGTCGATGGTATAGGTGACTCCCGGACGGTCGATGTCCACGCGTGATACGGTGAATTTCGGATTGGACGCGGTGGCGATGACCGTCATGAGATACCGGTCTTCCGCGTTGGTGACGTTCTTGTCGAGTTTGAATACGGGGCGTCCCGTCGGCACGAAGATCACTTCGTCGAGGTCGTACACCCACGACACTTCTGAGGCCGCCACCAAGTGGCCGTTGTGGATGGGGTCGAACGTGCCGCCCATGATGCCGATGCGAGGCCTGCTATGCCAGTTGCCGCGTGCTGAACGTCGGCCTGTGGCCACCGCGGAACCTGCTGATTCCAAGGAAAGGTCGGACATGCGCCGTTCCGGTTCCACCACATAGCTGATGGCAAGTTCGGAATCGGCTTCGGCGGATTCGGGCCGCATTGCGTTTCGGGCCGGTCATGAGGCATCCTCGTTTTTTTGTTCCTGATCGCGTCCGCGGTCTCACGGCCGATGCTGTCTGCCGTTGGCGATGCGTTGTCCGGGTCGATTTTGCCCATATCCTCATCCCACTCGTCCTGCACGACGCGCCTGATCTCCGCGAAGTCGGCAGAGGGAAGTCCGGCTGATAGGCGCGACGCACTTCCGCCACACGTTCGGTGACGCGAATCAGCGTATCGGTCATGCCGTCAATATCCTGTTCGCGCTCCATGGCGCTGAATTTGGCGATGTACTGTTCCATGAGCCGCATCTGCTCATCGACGCTTTTAAGCTTCTCTTCGTCGAGTTCCACCACGTCTTCGGCATCGACTTCCGGCCAACCGATCAGCACCGCGTCGGCGTATTCGAGTGAAGCACGCTGTGCCGCCGATGCGATGCCGTCCTCGATCTGCACGAGAAACACGTATCGCACGATGCTTAATCGTTCGGATGCGAGCTTCAATCCCAGATAGGGGTCATTGAGATCCGCATTCCATGGGTTCTTAGCGTCAGTCATTGTTTCCTCCATCTGGCCGTCATTATTGTTGTGTTCGTTCATGCCCGTACCTGGCCTGTTCCGTAGCCGATCCACTTGGTCGTGGTCATTTCGCGTAGTCCATGGCCCGCGTGCATGCATTTTTTGCGTGGAGATACCAAGTTCCGCGCCGAAGCCGAACACTCCCCCATCTGTGAAACGCGTGGACGCGTTGACCATCACCACCGCCGAGTCGATGCGTGAGGTGAATTCCTCAATGGCCGAATAGTCTTCGGCGATAATGGATTCGGTATGCCCTGTGGAGTGGCGGTTAATGTGGCTGATGGCCTCGTCGAGTGAGTCGACCACTTTGACGCCGATCTTCAACGCGAGATACTCGGTATCCCAGTCTTCCTCAGTGGCATGTATCAGTTTCACCCCGTCAATACCGGTTTGTCGATGATCTCGTAGGCCTGTTCGTCGGCATGCACTTCGACGTCGGCTGCGGCAAGCGCTGTGGCGATTTGCGGAAGGAACGCTTCGGCGATGTCACTGTGCACGAGGAGTTTTTCAGTGGCGTTGCAGACGCCGACGCGTTGCGTTTTGGCGTTGAGAATGATGGGGATGGCTTTGTTTTGGTCGCCGGTTCGGTCGACGTAGATGTGTACGTTGCCCGCTCCGGTTTCGATGACGGGTACTTTGGAGTTTTGCACGACGGCTTGGATGAGGCCCGCTCCCCCTCGTGGAATAAGCAGGTCGATGTGGCCTTGGGCCTGCATCATGGCGTTGGCGCCTTGACGCCCGTATTCGTCGACGGAAGCGATGAGTGCGGCATCATATCCGTGTTCGTGCAATACGTCGGCGATGATGTTGAGGGTGGCTGCGTTGGTGCGTTCGGCCGCGTGTCCTCCTCTGAGGAGTGCCGCGTTGCTGATTTGATGCAGAGTGACGCGACGTGACGGTGACGTTGGGTCGTGCTTCGTAGATCATGCCGAGCACGCCGATGGCACGCGGGTTTGTTCGAGTCGCAGACCGTTGTCGAGGTGGTATCCGCGCACGATTTCACCGATCGGATCCTGTAGGGTGGCTACGTGGCGCACACCTTGTGCGGCTGCGTTGACGCGGGGTACGTCAAATTTGAGCCGGTCGAGTTTGCCTGCGTCCATGCCATGTTCGGCGGATTTCTGCATGTCGATGGCGTTGGCTTCCGCGATTTCATTGGCGCGCGCGTCGAGTGCGTCAGCGATGGCGTTGAGAAGTTCGTTTTTACGCTGCGTGTTGGTTTGGGCAAGTTGCGCTTGCGCGATTCGGGCGGCGTCGGCTTTGGCGCACACCTCGTTGAGCACATCGGGCTCCATGGCGTTGGATTGGGTCTGTGGGTTCGTCATAGTTTTCTAGATTAGCGCGAATCGCGCCTTGTTCCGTAGCTTCGACCATTATTTCGTCGTAGCATCGGAAACAGGGCGCGATTTCGCACGTCACGTGTCCTCAGAGATTTATATCCGAAACCGTTCTCGATCAACCGTTATTCGACATGGAATCAGTGAATCTGATCGAGACCCGGATACAGCGGGAAGTCTTCGGCGAGCTTGTCGACGCGAGCCTGAGGGCTTCCACGTCGGCATCCTTGCCTGCTGCGAGTGCGGTTCCGATGATGTCGGCGACCTCTTCGTATTCCTTGTTGCCGAAGCCGCGGGTGGCGAGGGCGCTGGTGCCGATGCGCAGACCGGAAGCCACGCTTGCCGGACGCGGATCGAACGGAACGGTGTTGCGGTTGATGGTGATGCCGCACTGGGCGAGGAGGTCTTCGCCCTGCTGGCCGTCCATTTCGCTGTTGCGCAGATCAACCATGACGAGGTGGACGTCGGTGCCGCCGGTGAGGACGCTGATGCCGTTGTTCTTGACATCGTCGGACATGAGGCGTTCGGCGAGGATCTTGGCACCGTCGAGGGTGCGCTGCATGCGGTCCTTGAACTCCGGAGAGGCTGCGACCTTGAACGCGACGGCCTTGCCTGCGATGACGTGCATGAGCGGACCGCCCTGCTGACCCGGGAAGACCGCGGAGTTGAGCTTCTTGGCATAGTCCTGCTTGGCGAGAATGAAACCGGAACGCGGACCGCCAAGAGTCTTGTGAGCCGTGGAGGATACGACATCGGCGTACGGGACCGGGCTCGGGTGCAGTCCGGCCGCGACAAGGCCCGCGAAGTGTGCCATATCAACCCAGAACTTGGCTCCGACTTCGTCGGCGATTTCCTTCATGGCCTTGAAGTCTTCGATACGCGGGTAGCGCTCCAGCCGCCGATGATCATGGCCGGGTGGGTTTCAAGCGCGCGCTGGCGGATGATTCAGGATCGATGCGGAAGGTTTCAGGATTGACTCCGTAGGCTTCGGCATGGTAGAAACGTCCGGAGAAGTTGATTTCATGCCGTGGGTGAGATGTCCGCCATGGTCGAGGGCAAGACCGAGCACGGTGTCGCCCGGCTTGACGAGCGCCTGGTAGACGGCTGCATTGGCCTGTGCGCCGGAGTGAGGCTGCACGTTGACGTATTCGGCGCCAAACAGGCTCTTGGCACGCTCACGGGCAATGGTTTCGATCTTGTCAACCTGCTCGCAGCCACCATAGTAGCGGCGTCCCGGATAGCCTCGGCATACTTGTTGGTCAGCACGGAACCCTGAGCCTGAAGCACGGCACGCGGCACGAAGTTTTCGGAGGCGATCATCTCCAAGCCGTTCTGCTGTCGAGACAACTCAGCGTTGAGTACCTCGGCGATTTCGGGGTCTGCTTCGGCGATAGGCGCGTTGAACATGTCGTTCGGAGTTTGCGCGAGAGGCGATGCGGTCATTGAGCTCTCCTTGGCTTGGAGGATAAATACGTTGCCCGTACGAACGTGCAGGCTTAACGATGAAGTGTACGTGCACAAATCGCATGAGGGAATAGGGCGTTTCGAAACATGGAAGCAATCACGAAACAAGCAGGAAACAATCACCACCCATAAACACGCATCGTCCCATTCCACGGACGCCAAACACGCTTCTTCCCGCCCATAACGCTACACTCAATATTGTTTGACGTTCATTGTCCGTTCTATTGCTAAGGAAATCCAGTGACCACGTTCCACAGCACTCGCAGCACCACCGATTCACTCACCTCCAAGCAAGCCATACGCAAAGGCATCGCCGACGACGGCGGCCTGTTCGTAACCGACTCACTGGGCGAAACCCACGTAGACGTCGCATCTCTCGCAGGCAAGTCCTACCAGCAGATCGCATTCGACGTGCTGAGCGTGCTGCTGCCCGACTTCTCCGAACCGAACTCAAGGCATGCATCGATGAAGCGTACGGCGCGCAATGGTCCGACGAAAAGATCACCCCGGTCAAGCCGCTCGGCGATGACTACGTGATGGAACTGTTTAACGGCCCGACCTCCGCATTCAAAGATGTCGCATTGCAGATCCTGCCGCGTTTCATGGCACGCACCACCCCGGCCGGCGGCGACGGCAACGAGAAAATCATGATCGTGACAGCCACCTCCGGAGACACCGGCAAGGCGGCGCTCGCTGGTTTCGCGGATGCCGAGGGCACAGGCATCACCGTGTTCTATCCGGAAGGCAAGGTTAGCCAGGTACAGGAACTGCAGATGAGCACGCAGGCTGGTTCGAATGTGAATGTCTGCGCGGTGAAGGGCAATTTCGATGACGCTCAGTCCGCTGTCAAACGCATTTTCGGTGATCGTGAGCTTGCCAATCGTTTGGCTTCCGATTCGCATGTGGTACTGTCTTCCGCAAATTCGATCAATGTGGGACGTTTGGTGCCGCAGGTCGTCTATTATTTCTCCGCTTACGCGCAGCTGCTCGAACAGCAGGTCATCAATGTCGGTGATGAGGTCGAGTTTGTGGTGCCGACCGGTAATTTCGGCGATATTCTCGCCGGATATTATGCGAAGCTGTTAGGCTTGCCGGTCAAGCATCTGGTTGTTGCGTCCGATAAGAACAATGTGCTGTTCGATTTCCTGACTTCCGGCACGTATAACCGTCAGCGTCCGTTCTATCAGACGATTTCCCCGTCGATGGACATTCTTATCTCCTCGAATCTGGAACGCATGCTGTATTACATGTCCGACAAGGACACTCGTCTGATCGCCATGCTGATGAACGATTTGAACCAGTGGGGCGCCTATGAGGTTCCCGAACCGATGCTGGCCAAGATTCGTTCCCTGTTCGGCACCGGCTGGCCGATGAGGATCAGGTGCGTGAGATGATCGCGGATTGCTGGAACAAGAACCATTATGTGATCGACCCGCATACCGCGTGCGGTTATTACGTGATGCAGCAGATGCCTCGCGATCCGCTGACGCCGCGCGTGCTGCTGAGCACCGCCAGCCCGTACAAGTTCCCGCGCGTGGTCAACGAGTCCTTGGGTTTGGATGCTTCCGGCACGGATTTCGAATGCATGGACGTGCTTGCCGAGGCGACCGGCACTACCGCTCCGGCCGCGTTGCGCGGTTTGGAGACCGCCGACGTGCGTTTCGACCATGTCGTTGACATCGACGGTATGGAAGGTTTTGTCGAGCAGGCCGCCAAAGCTCTGTAAAACTCTGTAAGCGAAGCATACTTCACATCGTTAAAGCCATCTCCATCGGCCGTCCGCAATATGTGGACGGCCGTTTTTCGTCAAGGCTGCTACAGTTGCATGCTCGGAGGCGAACGAGCATGACAGCACCAACGATACCCGCATCTGAATCGGTACGACAGAAGCAACCGGCACAACAATCGAACCAGCCCGAACAGCCCCGGCGTAAGCATGATCGTCTCATCACCCGTGATATGGCGTTGGTCATGCTTGCGACGTTCTGTTTCATGTCGAGCAATATGCTTGCCAATCCGATCGTTGCCGGATATGCGGAATCGTTGGGCGCGGACGGCATGCTGATGGGTGCGGTGGCCGTCGATGAGTTTCATCTCACTGTTCTGCCGCCCTATCGCAGGCAATCTTTCCGACAAAACCAGCAAGCGCACACTTGTGCGTTGGCACGGTGCTCTATTTCGCCGCCGGACTGCTGTACTATTTCGCAAACTCCCCCATCATGCTCATCATGGCTCGCGTGATCAACGGCGTTGGTTTCGCATGCTGCTCGGTCTGCCTGGCACGTGATGTCGCTTTTGCTGCCGATCCGGCATATGGGTGCCGGCATGGGATTGTATGGCACGATGAACGCGCTGGCTATGGCGGTCGGACCGGCATTGGGTATTCGCGCGCAAAAATACATCGGTTATCGTCTGACGTTTTTGAGTTCGCTGGTGCTGGCGGTGATCATGCTGCTCGCCACACTGATGGTGAAGAATGGCGGACAGCCGGTACGCAAAAAGCAGACTTCCATAACGGAGAATCCCTCCACTGCCGTAGACATTGACGGTTCTGCTAGCGCAACCAAAAAGCATCGTTTTTCGATCCGTTCAATTCTGGAACCGCGTGTGGTGCCGTTGTCGCTGACGTTCATGATGTTTGCGATAGCGTATTTCGCAAATCAGTCCTTCATCGTGAGTTATGTTCAGTCTCGTCATCTGCCGGTATCATCCGACCTGTTTTTCATGTTTTACGCGGTCGCGTTATTGGTGTTGCGACTGGGCTTGCGCGACCTGTTCGACAGCAAGGGCTTCCGTTTCTGGCTGACGGTCTGCTCGTTGGGCATGCTGGCGATGCTCGCATGCATGACGTTCCTGTTCAATGATTGGATGCTGTTGTTGGCTGCGATTTTCACCGCTGTCGGCTACGGTCTGATGAGTTCAGTCACGCAGGCGCAGGCCGTGGTAATCGCAGGCCGCGAGCGCAGTGGTATTGCGAATAGTACGTATTATGCGGGTATTGATTGGGTATGTCGGTTGGTCCGTTTGTGGGTGGTTTGGTGTATGGGCATTTGCCTGCTGTGTGGTTTTATCCGGTGTTTATGTTGCGATGCCTGTTGCTTGGTTGATTTATTTGTTGTGTGTGAAGCGTGTTTCGCGGTAGTTGTTGGCATCGTGTGCGAGGTTTCTGCCGTAAACCAGTCCAAGCGCGTGTCGTTCTAACTGTTTTGCGGTCGGTCGTATTTTCCATATACGGCAATATGACCGACCGACGCCCATCCTGGCTCGTGCAAGGCGTCCATGCCGAAGGGAGATGTCAGGATCGGTCCTTGCCGCCGTATTCCGTTCCAGCCTTTCCGGCTATTTGACTTGGTGGATTTTGTTGCCTTTGACCATGTAGGCACGTCGGGCCATGTCGATCATGGGCTGGTCGAATCGGCTGTCTGTGTAGAATTCGTCCACTCGAACGTTGTCTCCGTAGAGTTCGCGGAATCGTTTGGGCTTGTTGGTGTTGAAGTTGAGGTAGTTTACGTTCAACGTGTTGCCGTCGATGGTGGACGAGACCAAATGTTGCACGCCAAGCCTGCGGCAGCCTCGCCCACGGTGATGTCGAACGAGGCGGTGAGGATCGCATCGTCTTCGCGTGGCTCATACCAGGGTTTGATGCGCTTCATGTTCTGATCCCAGAAGGCGTTGACCAATTCTTCGAATTCCAACGATTCGGCAAGTTCGCTTAAATATCCGTGGCATAGCTTGCCCACACCGTATTCCATTTGATCGAACGTGGCTCGTCCGAGCTTGTATTTGATGGCATAGCGCAGTACCGGGGCGATGTACCGCAATACTTTCGGATTGTATTTGGCCGAAAACAGGTACAGGTCGAACAGGCTTTCTCCGTCATAGATGGTTCCATCGAAGTCGAATACACGCATGTATGCAGCTCTCACTTCCTCGTATGCGCGCATTCAATACGCGCCATTGCACCTCATGCTAAAGTCCGAAGGCTGATTCCTTCTTACACCAAGGTGAACGGCCGGCGACCGCAATGTGCACAAATTGCACATCTCAATGCACATTCGGTTCATGTCACGTTTGGAAGGAGGAACCACCACAACAACACAGTCGGACCGCTATTCGCCCCATAGGAGCCGTTCGCGCTGCTGATACTCCTCATCGAACAACGGCTGGGCCTTCGTGTCGATGAGCTTGGCGAATTCCAGATCCTCATCTCGTTCCACCCGATGCTCAGCCATATTCCATTGGTCATGGTACGTGTAACGCAATGCCTCGGCATCCGTTTTCAGAACATGCGACCGGTAAAGGTCCCGTTCGATAGAAGCGTATCAACCAGCCATCCTGGCTCGTCCGGAAACTTACTGATGCCATTGACGTACTCCGCACGATACGCGTCATGGACAAGGACAGGCAACGCATCGATACGCAAAAGCTCCTTGAACATGATAAGCCGTCCGATTCGACCGTTGCCGTCCGAAAATGGGTGAATCTTCTCAAACGTCCAATGGACACGGGCGATCTGATACGGCTCGTCCTCAAGTTTCGTGCACATATCAAACAGCCTGTCCATAAATTCGGGAACATCCTGCGGCAGCGCGGTCCTTGTCGGAGTGACAGGATTGCCGATAAAGTTCGGCCGAGTCTTGTAGCCGCCCACGTTGAAAAGCGAGTCGGAGACCTGTCTGGTGCCCTGCTTGAGAATGGCATGCAGGTGACAGACCATATCCCGGTCCACCGGCTCATCAGCATGGTCGAGAATCCAACAGAACGCAGCAAAATGATTACGGGTTTCCAACGCATCATCAGGATTGACCTGTTCGCTGCCATCCGTGGTATAGGTACCGGTGGCAAATAGCTGCGCGGTCTGTTTGGCAGTAAGGGTGGAACCTTCCATATGATTGGAATTCCATGCGAACTGGATTTGCGTGGTCGTGTAAATGCCGTCACCATATCGAGTATCACGCTCTCGGATAAGACGCTCCACGATACGTTCCGCCATAACCCCATCCTTCCTTCATTCCGCTCGACTATCCTCCCATGGTAATTCATTTAGGCTAGAAACCGTGGTGGATGTCGTATATCCTGCAGGTTGGTTCCATGTCGAACGTGACCGTGTCGAACTGTTCGGGATGGTGTACGAACGTATCGATCAGTTTCCATTGGCGACGGCTGATGCCGATACGATAGTCCGGGCGGACCATAAGCACCGGCGCTTTCGGCTGGAGTTCCTCCAAGAGCTGCGCGCGCTGTTCGAAGCATTCATCATCGTCGATCCATACGATCGGCGCGGTTCATTCTCTTCGCATTCGATGCGTACGCGTCGTTGGATGGTCTGCCATTTGCCTGCCTCACGTCCCCATTTGGTGACAGGATCGTACCAGGTGATGACATCGACCAGCATGGGATCCCATCCGAGCATCGGGTCGAGAATCTGACTGCAGTATGGCTGCCAGGTGGACAGCCACCACAATTTCACAATGCCGTCAACTGCCAACGCGTACATGGCGTCGGATAGTTCGCTGGACCAGTGGATGCGCCATGAGCCTACGGGCGTGTGGGCTTTTTCGTTGCCGTCCAAGTGGAACGCTTTTTCAGGATTGTACATTTCGCGTAGGGACTGTCGGGCTTCGCCCAGGTCATAACTTTGTTCACGCCGCCCCTGCGCAAAAGCTTGTCATCCGGAAAGGCGTTGAGCACCCCATCGAAATCCGTGAACACCACAGGCTTGGAAAACATTTTCAAATCCGTCATCACCACTCCCCTTTCAATCATCAACTATCTTCTTATATTGACCTTACGGTTCCTCATTACGTTTTACCTGACAAATACTGACAGCACCGCCATCGTTTTATTTGCTATACTCGGATTGGTTCGGCACGGACGCCGAACGACCGCAGGCACGAACATAGCAACCGCAAACATGGTCCATAGATGCGCAAAACATGATGCGCGGACGCATCCAAAAAAGCGGTCACCATCACGCAAAGGAGCGAAACATGGCAGACGATCATCGAAGATTCCAGAGAAAACCGTCGAACAAATCTTCGACGAACGTTATCCCTCGACAAATGGGAAGATTCAAACTACTCGATACTCGACAAATTCTCAATGCGCGGCCGCAAAGGCTTCGTCACCGGAGCCGCAGGCGGTCTAGGACGCAACGCGGCGGCCGCGCTCGCCCAAGCCGGAGCAGACGTCGCACTAGTCGACCTGCCCAGCCAAGAAGACAAGCTCACCGAACTGGCGAAAGACATGAGCGAACGTTTCGGCACCAACGTCATCGCGCTCACCTGCGACGTCACCAACGTCGAACAAGTAGCCGAACTCAAAACACAATTGGTGGAACAGCTGGGCACCGTCGACTTCGCGTTCCTCAACGCCGGAGTCAACGTACCGGGCGACGATCAAGACGCCACCGAAGAAGTATGGACGCGCACCATCAACATCAACCTCAACGGCACCTACCGTACCGGCCGCATCGCGCATGAAATCATGCGCGAACACGGTCATGGCGGCTCACTGATCTTCACAGCCTCCCTGTCCGGACATAACGCGAACTACATGATGGGAAGTCCGACGCCGGTGAACGCGTATGGCGCCACCAAAGCGGCCATCATGGAACACTCACGTTACCTTGCTGCCGCGCTCGCCAAGGATGGTATCCGTTCCAACACCATCTCCCCGGATACGTGTGGTCTGGAATTTTCAATGGCCGTATCGACATGCCTGGCCACGACGCCATGCTCGAGGTCGTGCCGATGCATCGTTTCGGCACGAATGACGAGATTGCCAGCACGGTGCTCTTCCTCGCCAGCGACGCGTCCTCGTACGTTACTGGCACTGACATTCGCGTAGACGGCGGCTACAGCGTCTTCTAATCACCGTACCCCATCTGATAAATGCCGGTCGCAGCTAATGTGCTTCGACCGGCCATTTATCTGGTGATGGTTTCTAGAACATACCGCTACACATGCTTGCGGCGTATCAACGTACCGGCAGTGGTTCCGGCTCCTGCAAGGAGAAGCATGACCGCGATAATGGGAACGATGTCGGAGCCGTGCGAGGCAAGTCCGCAGTCGGTTTTCCATCGGCCTTGCTGGCATTCTTGTCTTTCGAGGGCTGCTTGTCATTCGGCTTGGCCTCGCCACCGCCCGGCTGGTCATCAGCTTCGTTTCCCGAAGCTTCAGACCGTCCAATGCCGTGTTAAGGAGCGTGGCGGCATTGGAGACAAGACCGTTCTGTTCGCTGCTGAACGTGGTGTTGTTCCACAGCGAGAGGGCCTGCTCGTACGCTTCCGTGAGAGATGCGACCGTATCGTCCGTGTATTTGCCGAATTCGGCAAGCTTGGCCTGTGCCGCCGCGATCGGAGCTTCGAGCGCGCTCTTGTCGAGTTCGGTCGGATCATCATACATGGCCTGATATCCTGGGATGGTCAGTTTGGCGAGCTGATCGTACATCTTGGAGCAGAGGCGAGCGTTGAAGTTCATGACACTGAACTGCGCGGGACAAGTTCATCTGTCGGATTTTCAGATTGTCTGGATCGTAGGCGCCTTCGGCGAACGTCATGTCGGCCGATTCGCTGTCGGACGCGCCTTGCCTGTTCCGCTGGTGTCGAGCGCGCTGCCCGTGGAGTAGTCGAACGGGGTGCCATCCTTGCCGCTCCATGCGTTGATGATGAGGCTCGACGTGCGGAACGGGTCAGATCCAACTCCTGCGTAGTTGTAGACCGCAATGTCCTTGCCGGAGGAAACGGTGTCGCCGTTCTCATCGACGAAGTAGATCGGGTTGCGTCGACGTCGAGCGGATACCGCCGGGACCCCACACGTTGTCGGTGATCACTGCGAGACCGTCACGGTCGGTATAGCTGCCATGCGGGATTCGCGATGCCATGCGTTGCCGGTCGTGGCCGTCGGATGCAGGAACAGTTCGGCTCCGGACGCGGCATAATAACGACCGAGTTCCGGATAGAAGTGGCCGTCTCAACAAATGTCGATACCGGCCTTGAGTGGCTTGCCGTCCGAGCCGGTCCACTCGGGCATCTCGAACATGACCGGCGTGCTGCCAGGCAACGACCATGCGGTTTCCTCGGATCCGGCGCGATGCATCTTCTGGTAGGAGTCGGTGTGCCCGTCAGGGAACGCTATGGCGGCAGAATTGTAGACCTTCCGCACGCCGTCGCTGTCGGTGATGAGACTCTCGGTGATTTCAGCTTGGGAGGCCGCCATCTTGTATGCTGCGGAGTCTAGGTCGCTTGAGGAAACGTAGCCGGTGAGTGCCGCGACGAAGGCCATGGTGGCGCACAATGCGACGCTGCCTACCGCCGCAACCGCCATGTTGAGCTGTCGTTTGAACCATATGGATTTCGCGGTGACGTTCGCTGCCGCGTCTTTGTTCTCCGTTGTCGTACGGTGCGACGTGGATGTCCCTCTCTTCAACGCGCCATGCTTCCCCGAAATTTCCCCGTTCTGGAAACATCATAGGAGATAAACGGAATTGTATGACCGTTCGTTTTCCACTTGGCTTCTGAATTCCGAAGAGTAGCTAAGAGTACTCATGCCCGATTCTGCGAGCGCGATCATTTGACGTTTCCTTTGTTGTTGAACACCGTTTTGCTCATATCTCGCTTATGTATGGCAGATTTGCGAACGTGTCCGGAGATATCTTGCTTATATATGGCAGGTCAGTCCGTCAAAGCAGTAGGTAGGAGGGCATGAAAAACCTCATTTTCGCGAAACCGACTGCCATATATAAGCGAGATGCCTCATGTCACATCCCGAAATCTGCCATACATAGGCGAGATACAGCCTGCTTTGCTCAGCACAAGGCCGACAGATCCAGAAAATGCGCACGATGACACGTTTCAAACCATACTTCGCGCAGGATCTTTTTCCGATTTGTTCCCTTGACAGGTCTGACGCCTACTGTTTGGAGTTCGCGGCGGCGCGCAACGAGTCAACGAACTGTGCACACGCAAAGGCGGGTATGATGACGTTTATTCTCGCTTGGTATCGGCACTTGAAATCCGAAGAACAGTAAGGAGATAATCATGTCCGACATCAATCCGTCAGTAGCCTCGCAGCACAGAACCCTCCTGCATTCGCACGACTCGAAGCGGGACTAACGGCCCCGGACTTTACACTTCCCAGCGACAACGGCGGTAGTGTCACGCTCTCCGCATTGCGCGGCCAAAATATCATCCTATACTTCTACCCTGCCGCGATGACTCCCGGCTGCACCACCGAGCCTGCGACTTCCGCGACAACCTCGCACGCCTAAGCTCCCGCGGATTCACAGTGCTCGGGCGTTTCGAAGGATCCGCTGGACAAGCTCATCCGATTCCGCGAGCGCGACCATTTGACGTTCCCTCTGTTGTCGGATGCTGATTTGACCGTGCATCGTTTGTATGGTGCGTACGGTGAGAAGAAATTGTATGGCAAGGTTTACGAGGGTGTGATTCGTTCGACTTTTGTGATTGACGGTGATGGAGTGATTCGTGTTGCCCGATACAACGTGCGCGCGAAAGGTCATGTTGATTCTCTGCTGCGTGCGCTTGATAAGCTTGATGGTTCCATTTTCTAATCTGGAATGCGATGCCGCTTTGTTTATAGATCAGCTTTTTCATGCGAATGACGCAAGCAGTGTCAGTAGCGGGTAGATGTCGAATTCCTGATAGTGGTCGTGCAGTGTGCCGATATCTTCGAACATGGGCTCTTCGGCGAGCCTTTCGAAGGTCTCGTAACGGCACGGGGCACGGCTCGTAAGAGAAGAGAAAAAGCGCGATGAGACTCAGACTTCCGACAATAAATCATCGTCTTCCGACATGTCAGCCCACGGCTTGCGTGTGCGGTTTGCTTGATCGTGTTGGCGATGCGTTGGCTGAGGAGCGTGAACGTTTGGAGTTGAAGGCGATTGAAATGCTGAAGGGACCGAAGTGTCTTGTGCAGCCGGAGCCGGTGGATCATGCTTGGTGGGATGATGGTTCCGGCGTGTACAGCATCGGCTGAGGGAGCCGGTAGGCTGGGTATGTAAATCCAGCAGAGAGGAACGTGCCATGGTGACGCGTCGTAATGATGAGCGGACGGTTGCGGGAAGCATCGCATGATGAGGCGTGCCGACCGTGAGGTAACCGAACCACAGCAGATCGATGCGATTATCGCAACGTGCAAGATCGTGAGTCTTGCATACACCGATGCGGAAGGCATCACCATCGTGCCGTTGAATTTCGGATACGTGTTCGATGCGGAATCCAATCATCTCACCTTGTATTTCCATGGTTCTGCGACCGGACGTAAGATGGACGCGGTCAAGGCCGCAAACAACGCGCTTCCCGTGGCGTTCGAAATGGCGACCGACTGCGAGGTGGTCGAAGGACGTACGTTGTGCAATTGGGGCGAGGCGTTCAAGTCGATCGTCGGCAATGGCACCGCATCCATCATCGACGATCTTGACGAGGCACGCCAGGGGCTCGCACTGCTGATGAAGCAGCAGGCCGGCATGGAACATGCGGAATTCACCGACCAGCAGGTACGCGCCGTCACCGTATGGAAGGTGGAAGCGGACTATCTCACCGCCAAAGTACGCGAAAAGCCCCAGCTGCATACGCACTGACCTCATACCGCACCTTGACGCAATGATGCGCTGCTTCCAAGCCCGAGGATGGGAATTGGGAACAGCGCATCAGATGTAAAACGCTAGACCGAAGTCCGGCTGCGGCCAAGTTGCAAGTCAGGCCGTAACCCGGTCGAGATAAGGTTTCAAATAAGCCTTCCGGCGGGAACGCCGCGCGTAGCTTCCTCCAAAAATCGCGGAGGACACCATCACGACGGTCGCCACGATGGCGGGCGCACGTTTGAACCGGTTTGGCGAGCTTGACCGCATCGCCGCCGTTCGCGGACGATTTCACCGGATGCTTCCGCTGGCCGTTCGCATCATTCGCACCCGGAGCCTTCTGCGAATCATCTGGTGTCGATTCATGGCCCGGCGTTTCAGGCTGACCTTCCTCATCCGTCAGTCGGGCATCAACCGTGGTTCCCTTACCATTCAGGCAGCTTTTCAGCTCGCTTTCCTTATACCAGGTCGAACCATCCGCAATTGGCGTGCAGGAATCGTTGAATCCGATTTCCTTCTCGTTGTACAGCATTCTGACCAACGGCTGATACGGCTGCCCCGAGACGTCCGTACCATCACGCACGACCACATCCCACTGCACATTCGCAGCCATCGGCGTCACACTTTCGCCACGCCACGGATTATTCTCATACGTGTACAGTTCACTCGCCTGCTGCTGCGATCCAGGCAGCTTCAGCAATGCCGCAAACGGAATAATGGTTTCGGCATGTGCGAATCGGAACGTCGCGGCGGTGCCGGCCCGCTCCCTCGTGTCGATCGCATTGAAGAAATCGTCGAGCAACGGCTGGGCAATGCGGTAGGTCTCATCCTGACCTGCGCGCCCCGGTCCCTTCTCATAGAAGTCCTCGGCATCAAGCGACCAAGCAAACGTCTTCGCCTCCTGGGCGTGCTGACCTTGGAAGTACTGGTCGAAATTGAACGTGTGGGATCCGGTGTTCTCCTGTTCCATATCGGCCGCGATGATGTACAGATTGTACAAATCCATTGCCGCATCCTGTTCCGACGCGATCTTCTTCTTGGCGTCACCGCACGCGTTCGCATCCTTGGCAGGGTCGGCGCCAGCAGCGCAATTGGCCGCACCTTTTTCGTGCCGTCAGCCGTGTTGTACCAGATGCGCTGGCCTTCCTCCTTGCCGATGGACGCGAGGAAATCGTCAGTGAAGATTTGAGAGAGCAGATTATGCGAAGCGGTGGTCATGGACGGATCGTTCGTCACGTTTTCCTCAGCTTCGGCGATGCCCCCATCATTCGCGACGAACTGCTGGTAACGTTCCGCGCGCTCCTTGGCCTCGCCCGTTTTCTGCGTACCATCCGGATTATCAGTCTTATGGAAATACAACGTGGTGGTGTTCTTGTCGAAATTCTTGCCGGAATTGTTATCCGCAGGATTATTCGGTGCTACAACCGCATTCGCCAGCAAACCGTTGGAAGCCTGATCGAATCCTAGTTTGAAATTCTCTCCGGATTCGGTTGCACGAGGCTCACCCGAGCTCTGGTATGAGACGCGCAGTCCCTGCTTTGCGGCATTGGCGAACAGATCAGCATCACGCTGGTATATTCTCTCACCAATGCCCTGATGCTGTATGGCGCCCTGACCAGAGAGCATGCCATACCCGTTGCCCACGTTGACCGCAGTAATGGCATTGACATTGTTGATGAATTCCTTGCCAACCTCTGGGCTAACGAATCCAGCATAATTGTTTTCCGCAGCAGACTGAGCCATCAGTGCCAGCAAAGCGTCATACTTGTAGCTCGACAGGCCACGCGAGCCATGCCTTGCCACAGACTCGGTGTATGCAAGATGGTATCTGCTCGGAATTGCTGAATATGATGTGCTCGCCGGTGCAACATACGGCTGCTTGCTGCTGTAATACCGGGCGGTTCCTTCCCCAGCCAAAGCCGCTGGCGTTGCGAGCATGGCCGCTGCCACTACAGCGCTTGTCAACGCGAGCATGCCACCGCCCACCGATTTGGTACCGCGTTTGCGCCAGGCTCCTGCCTGCCGCTGTTCCTTTGTTGCCGTATGGTTTTTCGCCATTATCCTCATTCTTCTACCTCTTCTGCTTTGCCACATTGAAGCTGTCAGACAAGCCAGCCCGGGCGACAAAATAGGCTCGGAAGGCGAACACGCAACGCCTTAAACGTGAACGATCGACAAATAATCCGCGAACCGTCGCTTAGAACTCAAGTAAGTTGCACAGCCGCAACTCCCCCACCCCATGGATTCACGATGCTCGACGTATCACAGAACCTGCTGGACAAGTTCCACCGATTTCGCTGCGGACACCCCCAATCAACGTACATCATTATGGCTGGCCGATTGTCGACTTGACACGTGGAAACGTCCCCGCCTTTCACGTCAGGACCGAAAACCCAAAGTATGCAAGAATCCGGACGTTACAGGATGCGGACGTTTCTTGGAGACTGAACGAAAGGATTATCGTATGTTCGGTCCCGAGGAACGACGGCGCGGAGGGGTCCTTCGGACGCATGAAGATGGAGTCCGTCCATCCCGGGCATTGGGAGGAACGTACCCGCGAGAGGTGCTCGTCCCGGTCGACGACTGCATCCGCTGGTACGACCACGAGCGCATCAAACGGTCGCTCGGTTGGATGAGTCCGGTACAATACCGTCAGAGCCAGGGAATGGCTGCGTGATCATCTCCAAGAAAACGTCCGCAGCCCCTCTGCCATTTGCGATCAGTCATGGCACGCTGATTCCAATGGGTTTCAGCAGTACGCTGGATGACGCATTATCGCAAAGCGTCGAACACGCCATCAATATGATTGCCGCCATGTTCGAGATGCCACGTCAACAAGTGTACCTGCTGCTGTCGGCTGCCATCGACTTCAACGTGACGCAAGTCGTTGATATCACACCAAAGGCGTTCACGGTCTGATTGATCTGTCGATGTTTCAACAACTACCCGACTATGAACGGACGATACGCGATATTGGAAACAGCAGATGGACTGCCATGCGGCGCATGCCTTATTGGCCCAGCAGGCTCAGACAAGTCACTGATTGGTCTAGCCAAAGAACTCTATAAGGGAATGGAATAACAGATGGTTTCCCCAACAAACAATCATGCAGCAAGATAGCAACACCACCCAGGCGACGGATCGCGCCGAAACGGACGCTCTCTCCTTCGGCGCGAAGAAAATCGCAATCATGATTGGCGTGGGACTCATCGCCGGTTCCCTACACTGCCTATGTTGATGACCATGCCGTTGGCGTAGCTGATCTACCTGTGTTTCCGCCGTATCATCCATCCGACTCGAGCATAACCGTCCATACGGGAATCCTCGAACGCAAGTAAATGTCGCTTCCGTCAATCGTCGACCGCAAGAGGCGTTCATGGAGCGGCGGATTTCCTTATATTCCAACAAACCCGTACTGTTATGCGACACGTAATAACAGTACGGGTTTCTGTGTTACTGTTATATATAACAGCTAAACAGTTTGCATCTAACTGTTCGGCCGGAGATATATCACCTACGAAACATACAGAAAAAGAGGCACAGATTGAAGCTGATCATCTCATCCGTGTCCGGAGAACCGATTTACGAACAGATCAAGAACCAGATCAGGTCCGCGATCATGTCGGGTGAGCTTACAGCAGGCGAGGCGCTTCCCTCACTGCGCAAGCTCGCCAAGGAACTGCGCGTCAGCGTGCTCACCGTGACCAGAGCGTATAACGAACTGGCCGACGAGGGGCTCGTGGAGAATGTGCAGGGCAAAGGCACATTCGTGATGGAACGAGGCAACGAACTCATGAAGGAACGTGCGCGTGAACGCATCATGGACAAGCTCCGTGAAGTTTCCATCGAGCCAAAGCCGCCGACATCAGCCTACTTGATCTGCTTGGCATGTTCGAGAAAGCGTACAGGGAACAATCATGAACGATTCCTCACTCCCCCAAGGAACACGGCCAACCTTGGCCTTGAGCGTAACCGGATTGACGAAGCATTATGATTCCGGCTTCACATTGGATGACGTGACCTTCGACCTGCCGTCCGGCTACATCATGGGTCTGGTCGGTCCGAACGGAGCCGGCAAATCCACGTTGATCAAACTGATCCTCAATATGACCACGCGAGACGCGGACGAATCGAAGTGCTCGGCCTTGACACGATGGCCGATGAGGAGCGGGCCAAAGAGCAGCTGGGCGTAGTGCTCGACAGCAGCTATTTCATCGAATACATGACGGTCGACGCGGTGGAACGGACAAGCAGCCCAATGTACCCGCTGTGGGACCACAATCTGTTCGACGCATATCTCAGACGGTTCGGACTCGGACGGAACAAGAAGATCAAGGATCTGTCGCGCGGCATGCAGATGAAGCTCATGCTCGCCGTGGCGTTGAGCACGATGCGAAACTGCTGATTCTCGACGAGCCGACCAGCGGCCTGGACGTACTGTCCCGCGACGAGCTCATGGACATCCTGTCCGATTATGTTGCGGATGGCGGACACAGCGTAATCTTCTCCACGCATATCACCGCCGATTTGGAGCGTTGCGCGGATTTCCTCGCGTATATAACGAACGGCATGCTGTATTACAGCGGGCCGAAAGACGAGTTCGAAGACGCGTTCCGTCTGGTCAAGGGCGGTCCGGATGAGCTTACTGATGGTCTGCGACGGGCAATGGTCGGCATCCGCACATACGCAACCGGCTTCGACGCGTTGGTCCGCACGCAGGATATCCCACACATCGGCGGCACCGACGGTCTCCTGACACAGCATGCTTCGATTGAGGATGTGATCAGACTGACCAACGCCGCGGCACATACGGCAATCGGCAATACCAACGAAGGAGACGTACGATGAACACGACAGCGAACGCGGACGCCATGACCGCCATCCTTAGGCAGATTTCCTTGGACTGGAACCGTACCATCAGCTACGGGCGGTCGTACATAGCCATCTTCTTCGCGTACGTTCCAGGTTTCACATGCCTGATGGCGGCTACAGGTCCACTCTCGACAGCGTTGCGGGAGCCGCCATCGGCGGGGCGGCCTCCGGCTTCCTGATGCTTAATATCACCCTGTTCTCCTATGAACAAATGAACAACCATCATTGGATGAACGGCATCGTGCCCATCAACGCAACCACCAGATCCTCGGACGATTCGCATTCCTTATCGCCTGCGATCTGGTGGCGGGATTGGAAGTGGCCGTCAGCATCGCCTGCGCCGGCATCATCATGCACGAGCCAGTTAAAGTGACGGATGCGATCGCTTCGCCGCGATGACCGTGCTGATCCTCGTGCTGCTCAACGCCATCGTGCAGCCGTTCCTGTACCGGTTCTCCTTATCGCGCCATGGCCGCCATTATTCTGAGCATCGGCGTGATCGGGGGCGCGGTCATCGGACTGTGCAAGGCATTGCCGGAACTCAAAAAGACCGTCGAACAGCTGGCCGAGGCAATCAGCCGGCACCAAGCCATTGCGTTAGCGGCATTCTTGATCATCGACGTACTCGCCTTGGCGTTCTCCCGCAAGATATCGCTGCATATTTACGGCAGCAAGGACATCTGAACCAAGCCAGCCGGTAGACTCTTATGGAACGGATTTGGGGTCTTCCGAATCAACGGAAAGCCCCAAATGCATATATCCCCGCACGACGCCGGTTCCTACAATACGGCAGGCGCGTCATGGAAGTCGAACATGACACCATCCGCCAGACCGCAAATCGCCGGCCAATCGGCATCGGACGAATCGTCGTGCACGGCCCATACCTTCATGCCAACCGACTTGGCGGAACGCATGCCGATCAGCAAATCCTCGAACACGGTGCACTCCCCCGGCTCGACTCCGAGGCGAGATGCAGCCAACAGATACACGTCCGGCTGGTCTTTGCCGACGTCGCCGGCATCATCGACACTGACCACTTCATCGAAGTAGTCGAAAATGCAACATGCTTCATCGCCGGCTCTCTCAGCATCGGCGGCAGCGATGTGGCAACGGCAAGTTTCGCTCCACTCTCTTTCAATTGAGCGAGATATTCACGTGCATACGGTTTAGCTTCGACCACTGTGGCATACATGACGCGGGCCATATGATCCCACTCATCCATCAGCTCTTCGGGAGTGTCGGTAAGGCTGAAACGCGCAATCGTATATTCGGCGATCTGGCGGAATTGCATGGCCGCGACTTTCGTCATGTAATCGTCCGGCACGTCAATGCCTCGTTTTGAAAGAAAATCGATGTCAACCTGATCCCAAACGCCCATGGAATCAAGCAGCGTGCCGTCAAGATCGAAAATGGCGCCCTTGCCTTGATTGCCTGCCATCGATATCCTCCTTTATTATTGTGCATCTTACGTTAATCGAGAACCGATGATTTGAGCAGTTCTTCGGCATGTTCCAGCGACGCTTCGCTTTCACTGCCGGAGAGCATGCGGGCGATTTCGTGCACACGCGCCTCTCCACGCACTTGATTGATGGTGGTGGCGATTGATCCGTCATCCATTTCACCTTTGGCGACCACGTACTGTTCGTCCGCCCAGGATGCGACCTGTGGCAGATGGGTGACGACAATGACCTGCGCGGATTGAGCGAGTTTCGCCAATCGCGCGCCAAGCTCCACCGCGGTTTTGCCACCGACGCCTGCGTCGACCTCGTCGAAAATGAACGTCATGGGAGGTACGGAACCGCCCGCCACCACATGTTTTTCCGCCGCAACGAGTTCAAGCGCGAGCATGAGCCGGCTCAGCTCGCCGCCGGACGCGCTTTTGCCCATCGGCATTTGCGGAGAACCCGGGAACGGCGTGAACAGAAAATCGATGCCGTCAGCGCCGGAAGCGTCCAAATGTTCACGTTCCGATACACGGATCTCTAGTTTCGATCCGCTCATGGCAAGAGATTCGAGTTCCGCAGTGACTTTGGCGGCGAGTTCCTTCGCGGCGGCGGCACGTCTTTTGCTTACCGCACGCGCCGCCTTCAACGCCTCACCGAACAGTTTTTCACGTTCCGCCTGCAATTGACTAACTTTTTCCGGAGACGCGTCAGATCCTCCAAGTCGAACACCGCTTGATCTCGCCACGCGATCACGTCCGACAATTCCGGGCCCCAACGACGAACCAATTCGTCAAGCTCATGGATCCGCCCGTTGATGGCGTCCAAGTCTTCCATGCCGAGATCATTGTCGACTCGCCCGACAAGGTGAACACCACATCAGACAAATCAGTGCTGATGGAATCAAGCCGATCGGCCAGTTCCGAAAACACGCCGTCCACATGAATGGCGCGAAGCGCCTGCGACGCGCGATCAATCAGATCGGTGGCGCTGGATGATTCAACATCGTCAACAACCTGCGAAGCATCCAACGCGCTCAACGCACGGTTCACCCTTCGGCGATCTCGGCCGCGTTCTCAATGCGATCGCGCCGGGCACGCAACTCGGCCATCTCCCCCGCTGCGGATCGATGCGGTTGATTCGTTCGATGGACTCGCGCAGGTAATCCGCCTGCTGGCGCATGGACGATTCCTGACTCGACAGTCGTTCCAACCGCTCATCCATGGCACGAAGCGCATTCCAAGCCTTGCCGTATGCGACCAACGCCACATCATCGCCGGCATAGCGGTCCAAAAACTCACGTTGCCGCGTCGAAGACGCGATACGCAACTGGTCGGCCTGACCATGAATCGTCACCAGCTCCGCTGCGATCGACCCCAGTACGGAACGAGGCACGCTACGACCAGACAGCATGCTGCGGGAGCGCCCGGAGGCAGGAACCTTGCGAGACAGGAACAGTTCTCCGTCTTCAGGTTCGAAACC
>ENA-OQCS01000370-OQCS01000370.1-human-gut-metagenome-genome-assembly--contig:-NODE-370-length-24945-cov-1.777742_pt1 | contig 24945 bp, 29 predicted proteins | sample MGYA00242757_ERZ504575 | MGnify/ENA primary metagenome ERZ504575 (study PRJEB26092, sample SAMD00036297) | human gut metagenome | host: Homo sapiens | study: EMG produced TPA metagenomics assembly of... | reverse complement strand
AAATTACTGACCATAGCGGCTTTTTTTCTTCATCCAGTTCTACAATTCCATCCTCGGCTAATTTATCCAAAGCATTTTAACCATAGAAACAGCCCCCTCCACTATTTTTTCGCGCGCGGTAATAATACACTTGCCTGCTGACGACGAAGCATCACCGCTGCAATCTCCGGAGCATAAGCCAAATAATTGATTCTGGCCTCTACTATTTCCATACCTGCCATAGCCAGACGCTCATTAAGCTGACGTTCCAGCTGGTCATTAATCTCCTCACCTCCGCCACGCAAGGTCAGCTCATTCGTATCATGCTCATTGTCATCGTAAGCATACTGTCCGGCCACCTGGCGAAGAGCCGCATCACTCTGCACACGTACAAAATCTTCAAAAGCATTCATACGCCCTGCCACGCTAACACTTGCCGTCCCAGTCCCTTTACTGTCCGCCATCGTCTGCGCATCAATCTCAAACATCGCCTTATAGGTATCTTTCAATTTCCAAACCAAAACCAGCCCTATCAGAATAGGATTACCAATCTTATCATTCACCTTTATCGGCTCCACATCCAGATTACGGGCGCGAAGAGACAACTTCTTCTTGTTCATGAAAGGGTTTACCCAAAAGAAGCCTGTGTTTTTAAAAGTGCCTTTATATTCACCGAAAAACACCATCACACGTGCCTCATTAGGTTCTTGAGAAAAATATCCCGGAAGCATCAGCACAAACAACAATACCAGCACAAATAAAACAGGAATAGATAACCAAGGTAGTTGTCCAAAAATCAAAAAGTTCAGGAATACTAGTGCAGGCAACATAACCAAGTTAAAAAACAAAGCCATAAACCCATTAATTACCAGCTCATTGTAAGACATTTCTTTTGTTTCCATAATGATTTATTTTTGATATTATTATGATATCACAAATCAAACAATACTTCTTGAGATAAACAAACTGATTTATATGTTATACGACAGAAGCAAACAAAATATTCACCAAAATGCAATAAGAAACTCCTACTTTTTTTGACCTAAATCAATAAAATTGAGATATCGATTAAAAATATGCTGTAAAACATATATTATAACGAACAAACTCCTTATCTTTGTGTTGTAAAACATAAAAAGATATTTTTTAGTAGCTACTAAGGTAAAAAGAAAGATTGTTTAAAGAAGGCCAACCGGGAGGTGCGCCTGCTATTTATGAGTGTTTTTAGGTATTAATTAAAAAAAGAAAGGATAACATTATGAAAAAGGTAAAAAACATTTTTCACAAAATCGCTAACGCTGATCCTATGATTTGGGGTTACGTTATGTTGAACGAAACAAAGTAAATTAGAACCAATACAGAGCAACACCCTGTAGGACTATAAAAAAGGACGGTTATTTAACCGTCTTTTTTATGCCCTTTTACGGGATTTCCACTATCTTTGTTCATTCATTTTTAAACGTATGGACAAATGCAAGTAGATACCCATAATAAAGAGTTTCAAGATGCCTTGAATCTTATCCAATATACACGTCAGTCAGTATTCCTCACTGGAAAGGCGGGTACAGGTAAATCTACTTTTCTAAAATATGTCTGCGAAGTAACCAAAAAGAAACATATAGTACTGGCTCCCACAGGTATTGCAGCTATCAATGCCGGCGGAAGCACACTGCATAGTTTTTTCAAATTACCATTCTATCCTACTTTTACCGGATGATCCTAAATTCAGTTTGAAAGATGGAAAGTTACATTAGCTTTCTAAAATATACTTCCGCTCATCGAAAACTGATAAAAGAAGTAGAATTAGTGATCATCGATGAAATTTCCATGGTTCGGGCAGACATTATTGACTTTATAGACAAAATATTGCGGGTATATTCACAAAATATGCGTGAACCATTCGGAGGCAAACAAATTTTGCTGGTAGGAGATATTTTTCAGCTTGAACCAGTCATTAAAAATGACGAACGTGAGATAATCAACCGCTTCTATCCCACCCCTTATTTCTTTTCGGCACGAGTCTTTCAGGAAATGGAGTTGGTATCCATAGAACTGACAAAAGTATACCGCCAGTCGGACAAAGTTTTTGTTAATGTATTGGATCATATCCGGACCAATACTGCCGGAGCAGCTGACTTACAACTACTAAACACCCGTTACAACACTCAAATAGAAGAAAATGAAAGTGATATGTATATCACACTTGCTACCCGGAGAGATACCGTAGACTTTATCAATGAAAAGAAATTATCTGAACTGCCTGGAGAATCAACGATTCTGACCGGTGAGATACATGGAGAGTTTCCAGAAAGCAGCCTTCCCACCCAAATGGAACTGGAAGTAAAACCAGGAGCACAAATTATTTTTATAAAAAACGATTACGACCGCCGTTGGGTGAACGGTACGATTGGCACCATTCAGGTATAGACGAAGAGGATACATTATATGTTATCACAGAAGACGGGCAGGAATTTGACGTTAAAAAAGACAGTTGGCGCAATATACGATATAGGTACAATGAACTAGAAAAAAAAATAGAAGAAGAAGAGTTAGGAGTATTTATACAATATCCTATCCGTTTGGCATGGGCCATCACTATACACAAAAGCCAAGGATTGACTTTCAGCAGGGTCGTTATTGATTTACAGGAGGGTGTTTGCCGGTGGACAAGCCTACGTAGCATTGAGCCGCTGTACTTCACTAAACGGCATCCAACTAAAAAAGCAAATTACACGTGGAGATATCTTTGTCCGTCCGGAAATAGTAAAGTTCTCTCAACGATTCAACAACCGCCAGTCCATTGAAAAAGCATTGAAGCAGGCACAAGCTGATGTACAATATGTAGAAGCAGTACAACACTTCGACAAAGGTGATTTTGAAAGATTTCTAGAACAATTCTTTCTTGCCATCCATTCACGTTATGACATCGAAAAACCTTTGATTAAAAGATTTATACGTAAGAAACTGGGAATCATCAACAATTTGAAGGTCGAAAACAAACGGCTAAAAGACCAATTCCATGTACAACGTAAAAATCTTGAAAAATATGCCCGCGAATATTATTTAATGGGAAATGAATGTATTATCCAAGCACATGATTCACGTGCTGCTATTGCCAATTATGACAAAGCGATTGAATTGAATCCTTCTTATACGGACGCTTGGGTGCGTAAAGGTATCACATTACATAATGACAAGGAATATTACGAAGCCGAAGTTTGTCTGAATGAAGCAGTACGCCTTAGTCCCGCTTTATTCAAAGCTATTTATAATCGAGGAAAAAACAGACTAGCACTAGATAATATAGAAGGAGCTTTGGGAGATTTTGACCGGGCTGTTTCTTTAAAGCCGGAACATCCGAAGGCCCATGAATATTTCGGAGACGCATTGATGAGAATCGGAAAAGAAGAGGAAGCCGCCCTACAATGGGCTATTGCGGAACGCTTGCGTGAAAAAAAATCTAAAAATTAAAATAACATGCTTTTAAGACTTTATAATAAGAATAATAATCCCAAAGATCTGGAAGAAGTAATCCGGATATTGGAAGAGGGAGGGTTAATTATTTACCCTACCGATACGATGTATGCCATAGGATGTCATGGCCTGAAAGAACGTGCAATAGAACGTATCTGCAAACTGAAAAACATTGATCCACGTAAAAACAATTTATCCATTATCTGTTACGACTTAAGCAATATCAGCGAATATGCCAAAGTAGATAACAGCACATTCAAGCTAATGAAACGAAATCTTCCCGGACCGTTTACTTTTATCCTGAATACGGGAAACCGTCTGCCCAAAATATTCAAGAACCGTAAAGAAGTAGGTATACGCGTACCTGACAACAACATCATCAGAGAAATATGCCATATACTAAAAGCACCGATCATGACCACCACGTTGCCTCTGAAAGATGGTGAAGACATAGAATATATTACCACTCCAGAACTAATAGAAGAAAAATTCGGGAAAGAGGTAGAACTAATTATTGACGGAGGTATCGGAAACATAGAACCTTCTACCATTGTGAACTGTACAAGCGGAGAAGCAGAAATTGTACGCCAAGGCAAAGGTATTCTGAACGATTTTTAATCTGAATTGTTTTATATATTAGAAATGTCAAATTAAAGTAAATTTATCATGTTATTAGCATCTGAAACAAGTATTCAATTAACCAATGCATTAGAGAAACTGATCGACTCCGGTATTCAATTAGGAGAAAGAGTATTAGGAGCACTTATTATTTTTATAATCGGAAAGTTCCTCGTAAATTGGCTGAATAGACTTTTTGCACGTATTTTGGAAAAAAGAAAAGTGGACCCGAGTATCCAGTCATTCCTAAAGAGTATGGTGAATATCTTACTGCTCATCATGCTGATTCTTGCTGTGATAGGGAAATTAGGTATCGAGCTGACAGGATTCGCCGCACTTCTCGCTTCTGCCGGTGTTGCCATCGGTATGGCACTGTCTGGTAACTTACAAAATTTTGCCGGTGGACTGATTATCTTATTGTTCAGGCCTTATAAAGTGGGGGACTTATCGAAGCTTCTACGGTGCCTCGGGAACAGTAAAAGAAATACAGATTTTTCATACTATTCTTATCACTGCAGACAACAAGATGATATATGTACCTAATGGAGCCATGAGTAGTGGGGTCATTACAAATTACAGTAAACTGGACACCCGCCGTATAGAATGGAATTTTGGCGTGGACTACGGAGAAGACTATAATAAAGTAGAAAAAGTATTGCGCGAAATCATAGCCAATGATAAACGTATTCTTACCAGTCCGCCCCCCTTTTTATTGAATTAGGAGAACTTGCTGCCAGCAGTGTAAATATAAAAATCCGCGTATGGGTGAATAGTTCGGATTATTGGAACGTATTTTTCAGTATGAATCAGACTGTTTATACTACTTTTAATAAAGAAGGAATTAACTTCCCATTCCCGCAGCTTACTGTACATCAAGCCTAACGTCAGAAATTTTTAGAACACGAATGACGCAATTGTCACAAGCTTGATCTTACCAATCATGTGTCATTTGCGTCATTTATGTTCTATCACAAGATTTATTTTCTATCCGCTTTCAAACGATCAGCCATAGCCTTAGCCAACTCCTTTGCCTGAGTGTTAGTTTCGGCCTTCATGCTATGTTTCATTTCTACAGGATTTCCGACAGGCTCAAATTTCAACTTATCATTAAACTCTGCAATTTTCTTCACAGCAGCGCTAGCCCATGTAAATGAGCCAAAATATCCCAGATAACGTCCCTTTATCTCGCGAGAAGCCAGCTTGCTCAGCAGAGCTTCCATTTCCGGATACATCTGAGTATTATAAGTGGGGCATCCCACAATCAGTCCTTTATATTTGAATACATCCGCAATAATAAAAGAATGACTGGTATGAGAAACATTATGCATCACGATATTACGAATTCCCTGCTTGCTCAGTTCTTCTGCAATAACTTCTGCCACTTCTTCTGTATTACCATACATCGAGCCATAAGCTATTACAACCCCTTCTTCAGCCTCATAACGACTCAAACGGTCATAAATACGTACCACACGAGGAATTTCCTCTGTCCATACCGGACCATGAGTAGAACAAACAGTCGTTATTTTCAAGTTTTGCAATTTCTGTAAGGCCTTCTGCACCGGCGCACCATATTTGCCTACAATATTAGAATAATAGCGCACCATTTCATTCCAATAAATATCTGTATTAATATTTGTATCAACCACACCACCATTCAATGCACCAAAACAACCGAAAGCGTCACCGGAAAACAAAATACCTTCCGTTTCATCAAAAGTAACCATCGTTTCGGGCCAGTGAACCATTGGAATCAATGAAAAACGCAGTCTGTGGTGTCCCAAAGCTAAAAAATCTCCTTCACCCACTACATAACGCTCACCGCCTACACCATAAAATCCTTCAATCATTTCGAAAGTCTTCTTATTACCGACAATCACAATGTTAGGATAATATTGCTTGATCAAACTAATAGAACCGGAATGGTCTGGTTCCATATGATTTATAATCAAATAATTGATAGGTTTATCACCGATAATACTACGAATTTTCTTTAAATAAACCTCAAAATAGCATACATCTACTGTATCCACCAAGGCGACCATCTCGTCGTCAATCAAATAAGAGTTATAAGACACACCGTAAGGTAACGGCCACAAGTTCTCAAACAAAGCCTTGTTACGGTCATTCACTCCCACATAATGTACTTTTCCTTTGATTTCCATATCTGTTTCCTTCTTTTAATATTTATAGTATTTGCCTTGCCAGGCATCTTTTTCTCTCATCCGCTTTTTCACCTTATTCGTAAATTCATAATTTTTCAATCCCCAATCAGGAGCTATCAACAATTCTTTGGGTGATTGGGAAACAAAACGCTCCAGTACGATGTCCGGACGAAGATGTTCTATATAATCAATGACTAAATCAACATATTCATCAGCTGTATAAAGATGGAAAGCTTCAGGATCTTTCACATATTCACTCGCCATACGCGTACCTTTAATAAGTTGTAACTGATGCAGCTTTAAAGTAGTCAGAGGTAATTGTGAAAGTACTCCGGCCTGTCCGATTAACATTTCTCTTTTTTCTCCGGGCAAACCAAGGATTATATGCCCTCCTACCAAAATCCCTCTCTCTGCAGTCTTCCGAACAGCCTCTGCAGAAACGGCAAAAGTATGTCCCCGGTTTATCCTGCGCAACGTTTCATCATCCGTACTTTCAATGCCATACTCCACTAATTACAAAAATGTGGTTTACCAAGCTCTTCCAAATAATCCAGTAATGATATCGGCATACAGTCCGGACGAGTTCCTATCACCAGTCCTACCACATCCTCTACCATCAGCGCCTCTTCGTATTTTCTTTTCAACTCTTCCAGTTCCCCATACGTATTGGTATAAGCCTGAAAATAGGCCAGATATTTCATTTCCGGATATTTGCGTACAAAGAACCGCTTTCCTTCTTCCAACTGCTGAGCAACAGACTTTCCCGTATGGCAATAGGCCGGATTAAATGTTTGATTATTACAATAAGTGCAACCTCCGTATCCTACCGAGCCGTCACGGTTAGGACAAGTAAATCCGGCATTAATAGAAATCTTCTGCACTTTACAAGGAAAGTGCATAGCTAAAAAGCCGGATAAGTCGTTATAAAGCATCTCTCTGTTCATGAACTTATTTTGCGGGACAAAGATACGTATTTTCAAACAAAAGTTTTACCTTTGTCTTTGATTATCATTTAAAGAATTTATCTATTATGAGAAAATTAAGTATATTTATTATTTTATTCTTCTGCTTGCTGACAGTCGGAGCTCAACAAGTAAGCTTGCAAGACGTAGCAAACAGAACGTATCATGCCGAAGGAATCAGAGGTATCAAACCGATGTTGGATGGAGAACATTATACCCAAATGAGTGCCGATGGCAAAAAAATCATACAGTATTCTTTCAAGACCGGCAAAGAAACAGGTACCATCTTCGATGTAAATACGGCCCGTGACTGTAGCATCAAGTCATTTGATGACTATATCATGTCACCCGATGAGAAACTGATTCTAATACAGACTGATACCAAACCGATTTATCGTCGTTCGTTTACTGCCAATTATTATATTTTCAACGTAAAAAACAATAAAATGGAACCGCTCTCAGAAAACGGCCCACAACAGGTTCCTTTATTCTCACCGGATGGCAATCAGATAGCTTTTGTACGTGATAATAACATCTATCTGGTAAAATTATTGTTTGGCAACAGTGAATCACAAGTAACCAAAGACGGCAAATTCAACGAAGTACTAAATGGTATTCCCGACTGGGTATATGAGGAGGAATTCGGTTTCAACCGTGCTTTCGACTTCAGTGCAGACAGCCAGATGCTTGCCTATATCCGTTTTGATGAGAGTCAAGTACCTATGTATTCTTTTCCACTATACAAAGGTATGGTTCCCGCATTAGAGAAATTCAGCACTTATCCGGGAGAATATGAATACAAATACCCTATGCCAGGAATTGACAACTCCAAAGTAACCGTTCATACTTTTGATATAAAAAGTAAGGTAACCCGCAAGATGGACTTGCCTCTAGACGCAGACGGTTATATCCCTCGCATCAAGTTTACGGATGATGAGAATGCGTTGGCAATCATGACTTTGAACCGTCATCAAAACCGTTTCGACCTCTATTTTGCCAATCCACGAAGTACATTGTGTAACTGATGGTACGTGATGAAGCTCCCCAATACATTAAAGAAGAAGCATACTCCAACATCGTTTCTATCCAAAAAATTTTGTGGTGATGAGTGAAAAAGACGGTTATAACCATCTCTATCTTTACACTAGCGGAGGAAACCTGGTTAAGCAACTCACAAAAGGAAACTTCGAAGTGAAAGATTTCCTGGGATGGGATGAAGCTACCAACACATTCTATTTTGAGAGCAATGAAGCAGTCGCTACGCACCGCTATCTACAAAGTGGATGGCAAAGGTAAAAAGACCAAACTGTCCAAGCAGGAAGGAACTCATAAAGCTATTTTCAGTAACAATATGAAGTATTACATCAATACTTCTCTAATATCAACACCCCTCCTGTCATTACCCTTAATGACAATAATGGTAAAGAATTGGCAACCTTAGTAGATAATAACAAATTGAAACACCAAGTTTCACGTCTGAATATGCCAAGTAAAGAACTATTTAGTTTCAAGACCAATGACGGTGTGGAATTGAATGGTTGGATAATGAAACCCGCAAATTTCAATCCGAACAAAAAATATCCTGTTATCATGCACCAATATAGTGGACCGGGTTCACAAGAAGTTGCAGACAAATGGGGAATTGGAGCCCGTAGAGATGGCGGCATGTTCGAAGCTTATATGGCCGGTCAAGGTTTCATCATGGCTTGTGTAGACGGACGCGGAACCGGTGGCCGAGGGTCTGATTTTGAAAAATGCACCTACTTGAGTTTAGGAGTAAAAGAATCGAAAGATCAAGTAGAAGCCGCCAAATACTTAAGTACACTACCCTATGTAGATGGTAACCGTATCGGTATATGGGGATGGAGCTATGGAGGTTACAATACATTAATGTCCATGAGTGAAGGAACACCGATATTCAAAGCTGGAGTAGCTGTTGCAGCTCCTACAGACTGGCGTTTCTACGATTCGGTATATACAGAGCGCTTCATGCGTACCCCCAAAGAAAACATGGAAGGTTACAATGCTGCATCTGCTATTAACCGTGCCAACAAACTGAACGGTGAATTGTTGCTGATCCACGGCACAGCAGATGATAATGTACACTTACGTAACAACGCAGAATACAGTGAAGCATTGGTACAGGCCGACAAGCAATTTGACATGCAAATCTATACCAACCGCAACCATGGAATCAGTGGAGGCAACACAACTAAACATTTACTGACTCGCGTAGCCAATTTCTTTATTGATAATTTAAAAATAAAAAACCATTCACCACAGATTATACAATTTTACATAAAAACCGAATGAAAACAATTTGCATTGGTATAATCTGTGGTGAATTATAAATCTAATATCATCATGAATCACGTTAAAAAACCAGACTGGCTTAAGATAAACATAGGGGCAAATGCTCGATATACCGAAACCAAACATATTGTAGATTCCCACAAACTACATACCATTTGCAGTAGCGGACGATGTCCCAATATGGGAGAATGCTGGGGAAAAGGTACTGCCACTTTTATGATAGGTGGCGAAATTTGTACCCGTTCCTGCAAATTTTGCAACACACAGACCGGACGACCTCTTCCGTTAGACCCTGAAGAACCGACCCATGTAGCAGAGTCCATTCAACTCATGAAATTATCCCATGCCGTTATTACTTCTGTAGACCGTGATGATCTAAATGATTTGGGTGCTGCCCATTGGGCTAAAACGATTTCAGAAATCAAACGATTGAATCCGGAAACCACGTCCGAAGTTTTAATTCCTGATTTTCAAGGAAGAAGCGAACTGATTCAGCTAGTCATTGACGCCAAACCAGACATCATTTCACACAATATGGAAACCGTACGCCGCATCAGTCCCTTGGTACGAAGTGCAGCCAACTATGCAACCAGTTTAAAGGTCATCAAACAAATAGCCAATAATGGTATTACAGCTAAATCCGGTATTATGGTAGGTTTGGGAGAACGGCCGGAAGAAGTGGAAGAAGTCATGGACGATTTATTGGCACAAGGTTGCAAAATACTTACTATTGGCCAATATCTACAACCCACCCACCGCCATTATCCGGTAGCGGAATATATTACCCCCGATCAATTCAAACAGTATAGAACAATTGGATTAAAGAAAGGATTCCGAGAAGTGGAAAGCGCACCTTTGGTACGTTCCTCCTATCATGCAGAAAAACATATAAAATTTAAAGGGTAACGAGTAAACCAACTTATATCTTTTTTGTTATAAAGATATAAATAGAGATAGAGAGAATGAAATCGTTACTGGAATACAAGAATTTAATCATGTCTACAGGGTTAATTCCAACCATCGTATGTATGATTTTCTGCATTTTCTTTCAAGATGCAGCTGTTTTGTATGTCTGTAGTTTGGCTAGCATTATTTATATCCTATACAGACTTGTCAAACCTCCTGTTTATCAGCCAAACCTAGTATTACTACATGGAACTTTGGCATTAATCATTGCATCCATCATAAAAGGTATAAGCGGAGATATGCTTATTCCGGACCGAACAGTTCCCATTACGTTAGAAATACTGATACTCTGTTTTTCACTACTCTACCTCATGGTCCCCAATTTTTATGCAAAACTATTCTCCTACTTTCATTATAAGATATCTATTCTGAACTGTTGGGCCACACAGGTTATAGCTGTTTTATCCGGCATTCACTTGTTTGCTTCCTGTATAATTTATTTATTTTTCAGTCCACTTTCTTATAATACCCTTTACGCTATGGCCCACATCATCCCTCCTTTGATATATGTCATTTGCATTATTGTCAATCATGCTTTTGTGAAAACAATCAGTTTAACTTATAAAAAAATGCCTTTCTTACGTATCGCCCCTATTTGCAATGGAAAGATTTATGTTGCCCCCCGCAGTTATCAAGGTGAAGAACCCGGCAAGCTGGACATACCTATGGAAGACTACATTTATGCCTGCAAGACAGATACGGATAAATATGCCAAAGAAGTAGAAAATAAATATAGCAACCATATTACCGGACAACCGGAGCCACGCTTCAGTCTGAAACATTTGGTAAAAGAAACCAATGGAGTAAAAAAAACCATCATGCTATATATTCTTCCTTTAAATGACGAAGAACAGATACATTTTACTGGAGGGAAATTTGTTACTCCCGAAGAAATAGAAATGAATTCTGCCCAATATAGTTCTTTTCTAAAAGAAGAAGTAGATCATCTGAACATAGTGGCACAAATGTGGGAGGAATTTAAATGAATATCTGTTATCGCACTACTTATAAATCAAGAATATGCAGGGATCTTCGATAAGTCCGGCAATTTCCCCTGCCACTCCTTTATTGTCTTAGTCTTGATATATTCTCCTTCACACGTAATATTGGCAGCAATACAAAGTTTGGTTTGCGGACGGCAATTCTTAAGAATATCTTCCGCCATCTTATTATTACGATAAGGAGTTTCAATAAAAAGCTGCGTCTGATCTTCTGCATAAACACGCTGCTCCAATACCTTAATACGTTTCGCACGCTCACCAGGCTCAATAGGCAAATAACCATGAAAAGCAAAACTCTGTCCATTAAAACCCGATCCCATAACAGACATAATAATAGAGGAAGGTCCTACCAAAGGCACCACTTTAAGATTCTTACGCTGAGCAATAGCAACCACATCCGCTCCAGGATCGGCAACAGCCGGACAACCGGCTTCAGAAATAACTCCCATGGACTGTCCGGCTAACAAAGGTTTCAGATAACCGGAAATATCTTCAGGAGAAGTATGTTTGTTCAATGGATAAAAAGTCAATGCATCTATGTCAATCCCACGATCTACCTTTTTCAAAAAGCGACGTGCCGAGCGTACATCTTCTACAATAAAATGTTTGATGCCGAGAATGACCTCTTTATTATACACAGGCAACACATTTTCCACAGGAGTTTCGCCTAATGTGACAGGCAATAGATACAAAGCAACTTCCATCATACTACTAATCAATCAAAATATCAAGGTTTGAAATCTGTTTCAGCCAACATCTGATGATAATCCGTCTTAGCCAACAAATCCTTTATTGTCATATCAGGATGCTTTTTCATATATTCATCAATCAGCAAAATCCCCATCCATACTCCAATGCTTGCAGGAGTTTTCTCACCCATAATAGAAATAAAGGGATCCTTGCGTATATAAGTACGTACAACAAGAGGATCGGTAGCATATAAATGACCATTTTCAACCATTGTCTTCCACAGACTTATTTTGTTCTTCCTGCACCACTCAGCCTCATCCTCACTATATCCCATCTCTTTCTCAAAAGATTCATACCCTAAAATATGAGCCACTATCCAATTTATCTTTCCACGATGCATAATCATATCTAATAAAGTACGACCAGGCTGCCATGGCAAAGGATACTGACTCAGCAAATAAAAGGTAAAACAATCCGGAACAATACGATCAGGCTCCATACTGCGACATTGATAGTCATAATAGAAGCGTTTATATAAAGGATAATCCGCCCCCATATACTTATCAATACTAAACCCAAAATACTATCCCCAACTACAACAGACTGATTCAGAGCAGCTATTTGAGCATAAAAATGAGGAACGAACAATGTAGGAACCTCTTTTTTCAAACGTTTAAAACCTTTGGTCAGTTTTCCTCAACCCAACCAAGATCCTTAAATTTCTCTTCGGCATCGTGCATCAAAGTCAATAAAGTAGAATCCGAATAATATTCCAACATCCGGTCGTTAATCTTCATGTCATCCACCTCACCTATCGCCAATACATCTTCTATCAACAGCTTGGTAACCTGAGGATAGTCCGTATTCATTTTTTGCAGTGCCGAGAAACTATTCATCGTAACATACTCATACTGCAAACGATCATAACGGGCAACTCTTACATCCACATCAGCAGTATTGCCACTCTTCCCATCCCATTGACAGGAGGAAAGAGCAACAAGACATCCCACTAATATGAATATAATTTTGCGCATCATCTATTTCTTATCCGTAAATGATGTTTCCGTTTTCGTCTTTATATTCATCCAGACCTTTTTCATAAGTTGCCATAGCACGCAAACTCATACCTACACTGGAGAAACCTCCATCATGATATAAATTCTGCATAGTCACTTTACGAGTCAGGTCAGAGAACATTACAATACAGTAATCTGCACATTCGTCTGCCGAAGCATTGCCTAATGGTGACATACGGTTAGCAAAATCAAACAGTTTATCCATACCTTTCACACCTGAGCCGGCAGTAGTCATAGTCGGCGACTGAGATATGGTATTCACACGCACATGATGTTCACGACCATAAATGTAACCAAAACTGCGCGCGATAGATTCAAGCAATGCTTTTGCATCCGCCATATCATTATATCCATAGAATGTACGTTGCGCAGCAACATAACTCAATGCCAGAATTGAACCATACTCTGCAATAGCATCCAGCTTTTTAGCAGCTTGAATCATTTTGTGGAACGAAACGGCAGATATATCCAAAGTCTTGCTCAACATATCATAATCGAGGTCATCATAAGTACGTTTCTTACGAACGTTAGGAGACATACCGATAGAATGAAGAACGAAATCTATTTTTCCACCTAATATTTCCATCGAACGTTTGAAAACATTCTCCAAATCTTCTACGCTGGTTGCATCTGCCGGAATTACCTCACAATTCAGTTTCTCAGCTAAAGCAGAAACTTCTCCCATACGGACAGCTACCGGAGTATTGGACAATGTAATGGACGCACCTTCTTCTACAGCCTTTTCAGCAACTTTCCATGCGATAGACTGTTCGTTCAATGCACCAAAAATAATACCTCTTTTTCCTTTCAACAAATTGTAACTCATACCTTCTTTATTGTTAAATTAGTTTGCAAAGATACAAACAAATAAATTAATCATAGCTTTTTTTGCACACAAATGAAGAAATAATGCAATTATAAAACTAATTTTTACCATTTAAGGTTTCAGCTAAATGAGAATTTAACAAAAAATCCACTTATTCTATCAAATAGTGCACATAAAGGACAATTCTTTCAGTTATATTTGCCATCGAATTAAGAGGTTTTTTCATAATATTTATTTAAGGTTAGAATTAGGTTAACATGAAACATTATTGCTACTCCCGTAAATAGCCCGTGAGGGTCTTTTACGGGAGAGTGATAAGACTTCTTAAAGCAACAATCAACTAGATAATTATTAATCTTAAACATATATAATACCAATGACTACTTTAATAAAGAAGATTCTATTACTTCCTGCCACATGTTTAATCCCCCTTTTGACCGGATGTAATAATTGTCCGTCTACGACTATTGTAGAAGATATCATAGATCCCGCCATCTATACAAGTCTCCCTTTCAAGATGGATAAAGTTGAACAACCTACTTTCCCAGACTATTCGGTAAACATCATAGATTTCGGTGCCAAACCAGACGGTATTACTTTAAACACAAAGGCTATTAATGATGCAATCCAACAGGTTAATGCCAAAGGAGGTGGCAAAGTCATTATTCCTGAAGGCTTGTGGCTAACCGGTCCCATCGAACTATTGAGCAATGTGAATCTATATACAGAAAAGAATGCGTTAGTATTATTCAGTGCAGACCATTCACTATATCCCATTATAAACACTTCTTTTGAAGGTTTGGAAACCCGTCGTTGCCAGTCTCCTATTTCAGCACGTAATGCTGAAATATAGCGATTACAGGCCACGGAGTATTTGATGGTAATGGAGACACATGGCGTCCGACCAAGAAAGATAAACTGACTGAAGGCCAATGGAAAAAATTGGTCGCCTCCGGTGGTGTGGTAGATGCCGACGGAAGAATCTGGTATCCCAGTGAAGGTGCATTGAAAGGTGCTATCCTATCAAAAGACAACTTCAATGTACCTCGTGGAGAACTTACCGATTCTGACTGGGACTACATGCGCGATTGGTTACGTCCTGTATTGCTAAGTTTCATCAAATGTAATAAGGTATTGCTGGAAGGAGCGACATTCAAAAATTCACCTAGTTGGTGCTTACATCCGCTATCATGTGAAAATATTACAATTAATAAAGTTACAGTTTCTAATCCTTGGTACTCACAAAACGGAGATGCTCTTGATTTGGAATCATGTAATAAAGCATTGATTATAAACAACTCATTTGATGCAGGAGATGATGGTATCTGTATAAAGTCAGGAAAGGACGAACAAGGGCGCAAACGCGGTGAACCTTGTCAAAATGTCATCGTTATGAACAACACCGTATTACATGGACATGGAGGTTTTGTTGTAGGTAGTGAGATGTCAGGAGGCGTAAACAACATATATGTAGACAATTGTACTTTCATGGGTACAGATGTTGGCTTACGCTTTAAAAGTAATCGTGGGCGTGGCGGATTGGTAGAGAATATCTACATCAGCAATATCAACATGATTAATATTCCGAACGAAGCATTAATATTCAATTTATACTATGGTGGAAAAGGTCGTGGTGAAGACCCTAATCAGGATGAAAAGAAAGCAGAAACTACCATCCTCCTGTAACAGAAGAAACTCCGATATTCCGTAATATCTTTATCAAAGATGTAACCTGTAACGGAGCAGGCAGGGCTGTGTTCTTCAATGGCTTGCCTGAGATGAGAATCAAGAATATCAATATGGAGAATATCATCGTATCTAATGCTAAAGAAGGTGTAGTATTAAGCGAAGCCGACGAAGTTAATATGAAAAATATCAAAATAGAGTTATTAAAAAGTGGAAAGAACTTGAAGATGCAAAATGTTTCCAATGTAACGATAGACGGAAAGAATCATGCTGAAATCGGGGCACAAGGAGAAGAACTCAACTTCTAATTCTTACACCCATTAGTGCATTTCTCCACTTAATTTATAAAAATAGTAAAGCACGGATTGCACGGATAAACACGGTTTTCATACTAACACTGTGTAATCCGTATGATCCGTGCTTAAAATAATAAACTATACATCATTATGAAAAAGCGCTCAATTATTGTCCTCACATTATTAGCAGGATGCTTTACCAACTCTTTTGCACAAAAAAGGCGAAAAGACACTGACCGTAGAAGTCAGTAATGAATGGACTCAAAATAAGACCGATGAACCGGTAGTGATAGATTTAAATAACCTGAAAGCAGGTTTCAACATCAAATCCGCCACTGTATGGGAAGGTAATAAAGAAATTCCGTCCCAACTAGACGATCTGAACGGTGACGCACGTGCTGACGAACTGGCTTTCCTTATCGATATGCCAGCCAAAAGCAATAAAAGTTTCCGTGTAATTCTCTCTTCAGAAAAAAGTGAAAAAAACTATCCGGCACGTACTTATGCCCAAATGAAAGCTTACGGACATAACAACAAATTCGCCAATATTACGGGATTTTCAGCGGCAGGAACCGAGAATGTATATAGTTTTGTTTACCATCACGGACCGGCTATAGAGAGTGAATTAGTTGCCTATCGTATCTATTTCAACGAAAAACAGACGGTAGATCCATATAGCAAAGTAAATAAAAGACTGGAAATAAAAGAGACTTGTTTCTACCCTACCAAAGCGCAACGTGCCAACGGCTACGGAGATGATGCGCTACGTGTTTACAATAGTGGTGGTGTAGGTGCATTAAAAGGTTGGAATGGTACTGAGGCGACCCACATAAAACCAGTAGTAAACCGCACGGAACGTGTACTAGCCTCCGGTCCTGTACGTGCCATCGTCGAAGCAGAAGTCATCGGTTGGGAATATCAAGGAAACGGATTTGAACATGATCAATCGATATACCATCTATGGCGGTCATCGGGACATGAAGGTAGATGTCCTGTTTGACCGTCCGCTTAAACAGGAAGTCTTTGCAGCAGGTGTACAGATTCTGAAAGAAGGAGGTCACATGAGCGACCATAAAGGACTGACTGGAAGCTGGGGAACCGACTGGCCTGTCACAGACACCATAGGCTATGTGAAGGAAACAACAGGTATGGGAACTTTCATTCCTAAATATATCGGTAAAGAAGTACAAGACGGATCAAACTACTTATATACCTTACAAGCACCGGGGCAACAGCATTTCCACTATTACGTTACTTTCACCTCAAAAAAAGAAAGTTTCGGATTTAAAGATATGAAAGACTGGTTCAATTATCTTCCCCAATGGAGAAAAGAATTGGAACATCCTTGCAAAATTACGATTAAATAAAAAATCTAAAACCATGAAACGACTAATCACTCTCTGTCTGCTAGGAAGCTGTTTTTTATCTGCTCCCGCACAGAATTATGTATCCCAAGCCTGGGTGGCCGATCAAGGCAATGGAACCTACAAAAATCCAGTCCTGTATGCGGATTACTCCGATCCGGACATTTGCCGTGTAGGAAACGATTATTATTTGACCTCATCCAGTTTCAACTGTCTGCCCGGTTTACAAATATTACACTCCAAAGACCTTGTCAACTGGACTATCATAGGTGCGGCTGTACCCTACGCACTGCCCCCTGTTACCGATGTCCGTCCTGAACATGGCAACCGTGTATGGGCACCCAGTATCCGCCACCATAACGGTGAATTCTATATATTCTGGGGTGACCCGGACCAAGGAGTATTCATGGTGAAAGCCAAAGATCCGAAAAGGTCCCTGGAGCGAGCCAGTTTTGGTGAAAGCCGGAAAGGGCATCATCGACACGGCTCCATTATGGGATGATGACGGTCGTGTATATCTGGTTCACGCTTATGCAGGAAGCCGGGCCGGACTGAAAAGTGTAATTACAATTTGTGAGCTAAGTGCTGATGCAAGTAAAGCTATCACACAATCCCGTATCATTTTCGATGGTCATGAAGCACATCAGACTTGTGAAGGGCCCAAATTCTATAAACGTAATGGATACTATTACATCTTCCATCCGGCAGGCGGCGTTCCTACAGGATGGCAAGTCGTACTTCGCTCAAAAAACGTATACGGTCCATACGAATGGAAAACAGTATTAGCGCAAGGCAACTCTCCCGTCAACGGACCTCATCAGGGAGGCTGGGTGGACACCCCTACGGGAGAAGACTGGTTCATGCACTTCCAGGACGTAGGTGCTTACGGACGCCTGGTTCACCTGCAACCTATGAATGGGGTTGATGATTGGCCCGTCATAGGTATTGATAAAGACGGAGACGGCTGTGGCGAACCTGTTCTGACTTATAAAAAGCCTAATGTAGGTAAGAACTATCCTATTTGTACCCCGCAAGAAAGTGACGAGTTTGATGGTTATACATTGTCTCCTCAATGGCAATGGCAGGCTAACATCAATGAAAAATGGGCTTATTTCAACGGAGGAGAAGGATTTGTACGTCTATACTCCTACCCAGTTCCCGAAGATTATAAAAGTTTATGGAATGTTTCTAATCTGATGCTACAAAAAACCCCGGCTCCCAATTTACTGCCACCACCAAGCTTACTTCAAGCCGACAGAAAAATATAAAGGTGAACGTACGGGACTGGTTGTAATGGGAATGGATTATGCCGGATTAGTTGTTGAAAACACAGACAACGGACTCGTCCTGTCACAAGTGGAATGCCTGAAAGCCGATCGAGGGGGTACTGAAAAAGTAAATGCTTCCGTTCCCTTAAAAGACGGCACAATCTATCTTCGCGCTAAATTTTCTGCAAAAGGAGACAAGATTAAAGCCAGTGAAGGCGGTCACGACTTATTAGTGAAATGTAACCTCAGTTACAGTACGGACGCAAGAAATTCCAGCCATTAGGAGAAACTTTCCAAGTAAAAGAAGGTAAATGGATAGGAGCCAAGGTAGGTATCTTCTGTACGCGCCCCGCTATTGTAACCAATGACGGAGGATGGACGGACGCTGACTGGTTCAGAATTGAAAAATAAAGAAGATATTCTATATACATTGTACTTTTTGCATTTTTATTTGATGTAAATCGCACATTTTGCCGGTTAAATTCCTAATTTTGTGCCATAAAAGGCATCTATGGACAATAATGCAAGAAAATACAATAAATATGATGAAGTAGACGAAAGGATATTAGCCCTCTTTACTGAAAACAAAGAAGAAGCCTTTCGTCTGCTTTATGATACTTATTACCTTCTTATGCCTTTACTTCTGTACAGTTCACAGGCTCTACGGAAACTTCAGAAGATATCGTGCAGAATCTATTTGTCAGTTTCTGGGACAAGAACTCGCATACTGCCATTTCCTCCAACCTACATGCTTGGTTGTTCAATGCCGTCCGTTTTTCCTCACTGACCAAAGTACAACGGGAACGCTATTTCTCCTTAGACGAGCTGGAGGAAGAATCTTATTCTCCCATCGATGACTTTTATGATGAAGAAGAACTGTTGCAAAAAAGAAGCCAGTTGCTGTCCGAATTAAAAAACTGCCGGAACAGGAATACAATGTTTTAGTCAAGATTGTTCTGGAAGACAAAAAGTACAAAGAAGTAGCCGAAGAACTCCATATTTCCGTAAATACAGTAAAAACTCATTTATCACGCGCATTAAAAATGTTGCGTCGTTTCAATATGATAGAAATCCTAATCTTATTTAATTTATAATTTTCTTCAGATTTTTGTCACCCGTTTTGCGTATTTGTGATACTTAGTGTTAAACAGTACAACAATTATGCAAAAGAGTAAAACAGAAACCTTAATTCAAAAATACCTGTCCCACCAACTCAATGAACAGGAATTTAAAGAATTAAAACAATGGATTGAAGAAGACGCTTCACATAAAGAAATTTTTGTGAAGTTACTTTCACTCCGCCATGTCAATAACCAACTTAACTTATTACAACAGTTTGATAAAGAAGCTTCATGGGAAGCTATTCAAAAACGTTGCAAGCAGCCCCACTCTATCCGCTATCGGGTTGCGATTTATTCATCTGCCGCTGCGATAGCTGTTATCATAGGGATTGCTTCCATTTTATATTTTAATAACCGGAATCTGACGCCTGCCATTACCCAAAGCGAGCAATCATCTCTTCCCCAGAACACCCAAACTCCTAAAGCCACCTGGGTACAAGCAAACCAATCTGTAATTCCCCTCTATGAAAACCAACGGGAAATCAACGGAAGTTATATTAACAATGGAGAAATCATATTCCCTCAAGAAAGTGATTACCCCCATAAAACAGAACTGGATACCGAACTATTACAAAATAAGATCATAGTGCCAAAAAGGTTCGGAATATGCAATAGTATTGGCTGATGGTACAAAAGTAAAAATGAATGCGGACTCCCATATCGATTTTCCGGTTCAGTTTGGAGATACCCGTGAAATCACCTTAGAAGGAGAGGCTATGTTTGAGGTAACCCACGATGCAGCCCGTCCTTTCATAATAAAAGCACACGACCATGCTATTTATGTATTAGGAACAACTTTCAATATCTCGGCTTATCCCGATGAAGAATTATCAGTAACCTTAATTGAAGGAAAATTAAAGGTAAATGCTCCATCAGGTGAATATTATCTACTACCAGGCGAACATTACTCTTCTGCACAATCAAAAGTTTCCAAAGTAGATACTGAATTCTATATTTCATGGACTGAGGGTGCTATGGAGTTTGACGCAATGCCATTTCCTTTGCTGATAGCCCGTCTGTCCCGATGCTATAATGTAGATATTCAAATAGCATCCAAGGAATTAGAAACCATGAAATTCACCGGAGTTATTTTCCGTAACAAGCCTTTGGACTTTGCACTAGACATCATTCATCGTGTATCCGATGTCAAGTTTGAGAAAAAGGGAGAAACCATATTAGTAAAAAAACAATAATCAAGCCCTGTATAACAGGAACATTCTAAATTATTAAATAAGTTATTTGAGTTTTATGAAAAGAAACGAGCTTTGGAAGCGTTTAGTAGCTAAACCTCCAAAAATGAGGTTTTTAGTAATGCTAATGTGCATATTCTGCACATTCAACGCTGTGTTTGCAAATGTATCAGCTGACAAGACAGTCACTATCAAAAGTGAAAACATCAGTGTGAAAGAGGCCCTTAACATGGTCAAAAAGCAAACCGGCATTAATATCATGTACGAAGATGCAACTTTAAACAATGTACCTTTGAAACTAACATTAAACAAGAACCTCTGGAGCAAGCACTTTCAGTGATTTGTAGCCAGGCAGGTATGCGTTATGAGTTGGTAGAAAACAATTATGTGTTAATATTACCGATTGACAGAAATGCCAAACGCAGAACGATTACCGGAGTTATCAAAGATGATACGGGTGAACCGGTCATTGGAGCTTCTATTGTCATCCAAGGTACAACTTTCGGTACTGTAGCCAATATGGATGGGCAGTTCATGTTGTCTTATCCCGAAAATACTAAAAACGACGACTGATGATCAGCTTTATCGGTATGCAGACGGTTAAGGAGAAAATTGGTAACAGACATGTCTTCAATATAAAAATGGAAAGCGAAGTAACCAATCTGGATGAAGTGGTCGTAGTAGGTTATGGTACTTCTTCTGTAAAAGATTTGACCGGTTCTGTGGCTTCAGTAGGGTTAAAACAATTAAGTCAATTAAATACTCCTAATGTAACTTCCATGCTTCAAAACTTGGCCGCTGGTGTACAGGTATCACAAAATACCGGTGTACCGGGCGAAACAGTCCGCGTGCGTGTGCGTGGTGCTACCTCATTGACCGGTTCCAATGAACTTGTATGTGATCGATGGAGTTCCTGTAGAAGATCCCAGTATGCTGGATGCAATTTCGCCCAATGACATTCAGTCTATGGACGTACTGAAGATGCTTCTGCGGCTGCTATCTATGGTTCTCGTGCTGCAAATGGTGTAGTTATCGTTACCACCAAAAAAGGAGTAGAAGGTTCCAAACCCACCGTCAACTTCAATTATAATGTAACCACTGATGTCCAGATCAAGAATTTCCGTATTTTATATGGTGACGAATGGCGCGAAACAGTACGCCGCTTCGCTAAAGAAACCTTGGTATATGATCCGTCCAACCAATATGCATTAGAAATTCTTGAGCCTAATTCCACTGCATTAGGTAGTGCTAATACCAACTGGTTTGACGAAGTGAAACAAACTGCCATCCGCCATAATGCCGACTTGACTGTAAGCGGAGGCAGTAAGTATCCAAATACCTTATTTCATTATCAGTATTCGATCAGCAAGGTATGGTCAAAGGAGGTGACCTGAGCCGGTATAACGCACGTGTGTCTACAGAAATGAATGTGCTGCCTATCCTCCGTTTTGGTATTAATGCCAATATGAGCTATACAGACCAAGATAATGCAAACACTTCACTATTTAGTGCGCAAGGTTTCCGTCCTGACCTTCCTATATACAATGACAATGGTGAATTTGATTTATCAAGTGGCAGTGCCAATCCGGTAGCTAACACCTATAAGAAGAACCATAATAATATTTACCGTATCATGGGAACCGTATATGGAGAAGTTGATATCTGGAAAGGATTCCGTTTCCGTTCCAGCTTATCAGGTAATTTACAATTTACTGAAAACAATTCATTTAGTCCAAGTTTTCTAAGTACTAGAAATGAAGCTAGCGGATCTGAATATCATTATAAATATTCAAAAACCGTATTCGACAATACATTGAATTATAACTATGAGTTCAACAAGAACCATGTACTGGATGCCGTAGCCGGTGTCTCCTTTGAACGCGGCATCAGCCGTAGCACCACCATGAACGGCCAAACTTATCCGGATAATGACATCTACACCAATCTGGGAAGTGCTGCAAGCATCTCATCTTGGGGCAACGGATATAATGCAAGTGGTTTGTTCTCTTCATTTGCCCGTATCAATTATAAATTAATGGAGCGCTACCTGTTCACTTTTACAGGACGTTATGATGGTTCATCCATGTTTGGTTCGAACAACCGTTATGGTTTCTTCCCTTCGGGAGCCATTGCGTGGCGTATCTCTCAGGAAAACTTCATGAAAAACCTGACATTCATTAATGATTTGAAATTGCGTGCCAGTGTAGGTACTACCGGTACCCAAAACTTAACCAGCTTCTCTAATCGTGATTTATACGAAGCAACCAGTTATAATAATCTGTCAGCCATTATACATAAACAAGTGGGTAACCGCGACATCCGTTGGGAAAAATCGACCCAATATGATTTAGGTCTTGATTTCGCATTGTTCGATTACCGACTGACCGGTTCTATCTCCGGCTATATCAAAGATACCAAAGACTTGATCTGTCATTTGATTTCCCACCCAGCGCAACCGGCGGCTCCATGCAGATGAACCGTAACATCGGAGCACTGACCAACCGCGGTATTGAAATAAACCTGGTGGGCCGTGTATTATCTACTAAAGACTGGAGTTTGGATTTGACCTTGAATATGTCACATAACAAGAATAAAGTCACCAGACTGGTTGAAGAAGGTAAAGCACAATCAGCTATGGATGTAGTAGTTCAAGGCAGCTATGCCGACCAAGTATTGGCTGTAGGTTATCCAATGGGAGCTTTCCATGGTTATGAATATGCCGGGATCATACAAGATCAAGCCAGAATAGATGAATTGAATGCCTATGCTAAATCAAAGGGACAAAGTTATTACGATGGTAACTCATTAAAACCGGGACATTTGGAAATTAAGGATTTAAATGGAGATGGAATCATCAACTACAATGACCGTGTTATTATCGGTAATCCTGATCCGGATTTGTTCGGCGGTTTGACTGCTAATTTATCTTATAAACAATTTAGTTTGTTCGCCAACTTCGGATATCAGATTGGTGGCTTGAAGATCTATAACAAGACATTGCAGAATCTACCCGGACAATTAACCGGTTTGATTGACTATGGATTGAATGACAGATGGTCTGACACCAACAAAGATGCCAAATACCCGGCCTTGTATATAGGTGACGGTGTACCTAGACTCACCGATCATGAATTGTTTGATGCCTCCTTCTTCCGTTTGCAGGAAGTGCGTCTGACTTATAATTTACCTTTAAACAAAGTAATTAAAGGACAACTATTTATCTCGGCTACCAATTTGTTCACGATCACCTCTTATCCGGGAACAGACCCTGCTACCGTAAACAGTAACAGCAACTATGGCGGTAACTATGAAACCTCCACTTATCCGGGTTTCCGCTCTTTCTCGGCTGGTTTAAAAATTAACTTATAATCATTTAAATGTATAATCGAATGAAAAATATATATTCTTAGCTTTACTTACAATGGGCGTTTCCTCGTGCCAGTTGGTAGATGTCTTGGACCAAAAGCCCGAATTCGAAGCAGATTTAGACGGCGCCATCACAACACCCGCTGCTGTAGAGTTAGCTTTAAACGGAATCTATTACTCCTTGCCCGGGAATGGGTTCAATGTCATATTTCCTACAGTAAGTGGTTCATTCAAAGCCGGAACCATGTGGCGTCAAGAAATTGTAAGCGCCGGTAATGCCGTTTACTACTCCGAGCGAATGTTGCCTACCCTATCATTCAGTGATGCAACGGAATGGGACGCAGATTACGCTGTAATCAAAAATGCCAACTTCCTGGAAACAGCCTGTAACCGTATGAGTGACGGAGAGTTCTCAGGAAACCGTAGAGCCGAAGTGTTAGGTGAAATAGCCTATTTACGCGCTTTGGCCTACTTCAATATCCTGGTTCGTTACTGCGAATTTTGGGATATGAATAGTGAATACGGAGTTGTCATGCGTAATGAAGCTCCATCCGTATCCAATGCTTTAAAGGCGCGTAGCTCCG
>ENA-OQCS01000369-OQCS01000369.1-human-gut-metagenome-genome-assembly--contig:-NODE-369-length-25013-cov-3.574620_pt1 | contig 25013 bp, 35 predicted proteins | sample MGYA00242757_ERZ504575 | MGnify/ENA primary metagenome ERZ504575 (study PRJEB26092, sample SAMD00036297) | human gut metagenome | host: Homo sapiens | study: EMG produced TPA metagenomics assembly of... | reverse complement strand
GTAGGAAACTGAAAAATAAAGATAATTCCAGTAATGTGATTGATGTAGCATGTTGGAACAAAAAGAAGAAGCGCATTATTCGCCGAGATCAGATCGGAATAGTGACTTCTTAGAGAATCCAGTTTGAAAAAAATATGCAAGATCTGGCAGCCATGATCAGGAGAAAAAGAATGAATCACCTGATGCGGAATCATACAAAAGGAATGTCTGGATAGAAAGACAGATTCCGGTGCGATTGTAAGATCTGTTTTATAAAATTTACAGGTACAGTTTCCTTTAAGAACAAACAGAATATCCACAAAATCCTGCTTACACAGACGATTTTGAAAATCAGGATCCTGCAAAAATACTGCGATTTCTTCATTGCAGCGAAAAACGTCAGATTCTGTGACACAGAGAACAGAATTCTGGCTGCAGCTTTTGGAAATATCAGGAAAAAGCGCAGCATCAGATGCAGTTAAGATAGATTGTAATGTTTGTTTCATAGCATGCCTCCATTATGATGTACTGACAGTCATTATAACAGATGGTGCAGGGAAGATAAAGACCAGAAACTAAAAAACTGAATAGTCATAAAGGTGTACAAAGTACTTAATAAGGAATCTGGTGAAATGCCAGAACAGCCACCGCTACTGTGACAGGGACGAAAACCAAGATATCACTGGAGAAATCCGGGAAGATGGTAAGTAGGATGAACTGGAGTCAGGAGACTTGCCTTTTTGACAGAATAATTCTGATTCGGATGGGATACAGAAAAATAATAACCTCTGCCTGAGGTAGAGGTTTGTTTTTGTGCTGATATGATGCTGAGTCATATCAGCTTTTTTATTTTAAACACAATAAAAGGATGAAAATGAGGAGGAATGAAGATGGGAAAAGTAATTGCAAAGCGTTTTGTATTTATGATTCCGGTAGTTTTGGCAGTTACATTTATTATTTTTATGCTGAGTTTTGCATCGGCAGGAGATGCAGCTAGAGTTCTGGCGGAGAAAAAATATGAACATCCGTCACCAGAGCAGGTGGAAGAAGTACGGCATGAGGAAGGTTGGATCAGCCTATGCTGGTACAATACGGGAAATGGTTAAATCAGGCACTTCATGGTGATTTTGGAAAATCATATTCTACCAGAAAACCGGCTCTTGAGGAATTAAAAAGGTATTTTCCACAGACATTTAAACTGGCAGTCACTGCATTTTTATTGTTACTGATTGTATCGGTTCCTCTTGGAATTCTGTCAGCAATTTATGAAAACAGGTTTCTTGATAAAGTCATTCGCATTTTATCGTCTCTTAGTGTATCCATGCCATCTTTCTGGATTGGTCTGATGTTGCTTTATATATTTGGAGTAAAATTTAAAATAATTTCTGTAATCGGCGGAGATGCCGGAGGAATCCCAATTCTTGCAGCATTTGCAATGGATATCAGTTTTTTAGGAATTATGACAAGATTGATCCGTACAAATATGATACAGGTATTGAAGCAGGATTATATACGTGCCAGCAGAGCCAAGGGACTTTCATCTTTAAATGTAATTTTACGTCATGGTTTGAAAAATATTCTGATTCCTGTGATGACACGTTTGGTATCAATTGTGATTGGTTTTTTCTGTGGTTCAGCTGTGATAGAAAGCATTTTTTCAATCCAGGGAATCGGAAATCTTGCATTGAAATCCGTGATCTCAAAAGATATTCCGGTGCTGCAGTGTTTTATTTTTATTCTGGCTGTTGGCATTGTAGTATTAAATTTTCTTGTGGATATCGCCTATTCTGCAATTGACCGGCGAATTCAATTAAAGTAAAGGAGAAGTCATAGAATGGGAAGCAGAAGAGAGCAAAGAACAGAAAAGAGCATGATTCAGAATCTGTACTGGAAACAGGTATTTCAGTCACCAAAAACAAAAATAGGATTGATAGTGGTAATAATTTTTGCTGTGGCAGCTATCTTTGCACCTGTACTGGCACCGCATGATCCGTTGCTTGTGGATGTCTCAATTAAATTAAAGAATCCGTCTGCGGCATATCCTTTAGGTACTGATCAGCTGGGACGATGTATTTTGTCAAGACTTCTCTGGGGCAGCAGGTATTCACTGAGTTACAGTTTTACAGTGCTTTTGATAACCGTATGTGTTGGTGTGCCGATTGGACTGTTTGCCGGATATGTAGGTGGAAAAATTGACTCCATAATTATGAGGATCATTGATGTATTTATGGCTATGCCGGTTTTTATTGTGGCACTTGCCATTGCAGGAACCATGGGAGCCAGCGGCGCTCATTTGATTCTGTCCTTATCGGTTGTATCCTGGGCAGAATATGCAAGACTTGCCCGTGCTTTGACACTTCAGGAAAAAAATAAAAATTATATGACTGCACTAAAAGCCGGCGGCTGTGGCCATGGCAGAATTGTATTCAGGCATGTATTAAGAAATATCCTGCCATCTGTGATCGCACTGGCAACAATGGAAATAGGTTCAATTATTTTGTCAATTGCTGGTTTTTCCTTTATCGGCCTTGGTGTACAGGCACCGACACCGGAATGGGGGATTATGCTTAGCGACAGCAAGAGTTATATCCAGACTTATCCAAGGTTGATGTTTTATCCGGGTATACTGATTATGATCATTGTTCTGGCATTTAATTATCTAGGGGAGGGAATACAGAATGGAACAGCTAAAAAATGATGTTCTAAAGGTGATAAAATTACATGTGGAGTTTCAGACCTCTCACGGAATGGTTCATGCAGTAAAAGATGTCAGTCTGGAAATAATGAGAGGAAGGATTCATGCACTGGTAGGAGAAAGCGGAAGTGGCAAGTCAGTTACCTCTCTGACGATTATGAATCTGCTTGCAGGAAACGGAAAGGTGATATCCGGAGATGTGACACTAAACGAAAAAAGCATTCTGAAGTTATCAGGAAAAGAAAAGAGACAGTTATACGGAGACAGGATCGGAATGATTTTTCAGGATCCGACAGCTGCTCTTGATCCGCTTTTTACAGTTGAACAATTGCTTCTGGAAGGCCTGAGAAAACATCGCAGAATGAGTAAAAAACAGGCAAGAGAAATTGCGTTGGAAAGTCTGCGGATGATGAATCTGCGTGATCCGGAAGAATTGATGAAGAAAAAGCCCTACGAATTGTCAGGTGGTATGTGTCAACGGGTTATGATTGCCATTGCCATGTCCATGAAACCGGATTATCTGATCGCAGATGAGCCAACGACGGCATTGGATGTAACAGTGCAGAAGCAGATTCTGGAAGAAATTTATCAGCTATCCAGGAAAGAAAATCTGGGTGTGTTATTTATCACACATGATCTGGGTGTAGTGGCAGAAATAGCAGATGATGTTTCAATCATGAAGGATGGCGAAATAGTGGAAAACGGAACAGTCGAAGATATTTTTTATCATCCACAGCATTCATATACAAAAAAATTGTTGGATGCGGTTTTATAGGGGAAAAGTATGAGTATGTTATTAAAGACAGAACATTTAAAAAAATATTATGGCAAGAAAAAATAGTGAAAGCAGTGGATGATGTAAGTTTAGAAATTCATGCGGGATCTTCCATGGCTCTAATTGGTGAAAGTGGAAGTGGTAAAACTACACTAGGAAAGCTGATTGCCGGTCTGGAGAAACCTACAGAGGGAAAATACTGGTTTCAGGGACAGGAGATGCAGGATTTTTCTGAAAAGCAGTTTCGTCCATACCGAAAGAATCTTCAGATGATTTTTCAAAGTAGCAGCGGTGTATTTGATCCTGGATACACAATCGGGGAAAATATTCTGGAAATCCTGAAATTACATGAAAAACTGGAAGCGAATGAGTATGAAGATCGGGTAAAGGAAGCATTGATTCAGACGGGGCTGGATCCTGATATTCGCAACCGTTATGTTGGACAGATTTCAGGAGGTCAGTGCCAGAGAGCCAATATTGCAAGAGCATTGGTATTAAGACCGGAGCTTGTAATCTGTGATGAACCGGTATCCAGTCTGGATTATTCCATACGAAAGCAGATCCTGCATCTGTTAAATGAACTGCAGGAAAAATATGAGATGACCTATTTGCTGATCACGCACGATTTATCCAATGTTCCATATCTCTGCAAAGAGGTGGCTATTATGTATCAGGGGCGAGTGGTCGAGTTTATCAATCATACGGACAGATTAAAAGAGACAGCGGCACATCCGTATACAATAGATCTGTTTGATTCCATTCCAGTGAAAGAACCGAGAATGCGAAGAATCGGATTACGGGAAAAGAAGATGTTTTCCGATACCATTCCGGAACAGGGCTGTCCATATCAGAGCAGGTGCAGCAAATGTACGAATATCTGCAAAGAGCAGATACCGAAACTGACCGAAATTGAAAAAGGACACTTTGCGGCATGCCACATGCTGTAAAATATATAACAAACACAAAGGAGAAAAGAAATGAAAAAACGAAGTATAGCAAAACTAGTAGTATTGGGAATGGTGACAGCAACCATGCTGACAGGTATCAATGTACAGGCAAAAGGAGAAAAAGTGGTTACAGCAATGACATCTATTGATCTGACTCCTGAACTTTGTGACCCTGTAAAGAGTGGTCCGGATTTCCGTCTTTACGAAATGATCTATGATCCATTGGTGCGTTATGGAGAAAATGGAGAAATTGAACCAGCACTGGCAGAATCCTGGAAGATCAGTGAAGATGGCACAACCTATACGTTCCATTTAAGAAAAGATGTGAAATTCTCAGACGGTACAGTATTTAATGCGGATAATGTGATCTGGAATTACAACAGATGGGTGGAACAGGAAGTAACCGGAAACTTTTCAGCAAAACTGGAAAGTGTAACAAAAGTAGATGATTATACGGTAGAATTTAAATTTGCTGAGTCATGCTATACATTGCTGATTGAATTTAGTTACCCAAGACCATTCCGTTTTACCTGTGAAAGTGCACTGGATGAAGATGGTGAATTTTACCAGGAAGTGGGTACAGGAATGTGGATGATCGATAGTTATGAAAGCGGTCAGGAGGTCGTATTAGTACCAAATCCAAACTATTATGGTGAAAAACCAAAAATTGATAAAGTAGTTCTGAAACAGGTGGTAGATGGCGATGCCAGAGTGATGGCACTGCAGAGTGGAGAGGTGGATCTGAATCTCCAGGATATCCCTTCTGAAAGCTACAGCACTGTTCAGGCAGATGAGAACTTATCTACAGAACAGCAGATTTCCACACTTTCTTACTATCTGATTGAAAACTATGATACACCGGCGCTCCAGGATATAAATGTGCGTCAGGCACTGAATTATGCAACAAATAATGAAAGTATTGTAAATGACCTGTTAGATGGTTATGGCAATCCGGCAACCGGTCTGCTGTCTCCGACCGTTCCTTATGTGACTGAAGAAAACAGTAAAGGCTATCCATATGATCCAGATAAAGCAAAAGAACTGTTAAAAGAAGCAGGCTATGAAGATACAGACGGAGACGGTATTGTAGAAAAAGATGGAGAACCGTTGATGCTCAGACTGGTATTCCAGACAGAAGAATACGCTTCCTGGAAATCCCTGTGTGAATTCCTGAAATCGGAATATGAAAAGATTGGCGTGGGTATTGACTGGTAGAAGAAGAATCCGCAGCTACTATGATGCAATCTGGTCCACAAGAGATTATGATTTGTGTATTTACCGTAGCTATGAAGATTCCTGGATGCCACATGGTTTCCTGAAATCTATGTTCTATGCAACAGATGGAGCAAAGGCAGTAACTGGTACGATGAGGAACTAAACAACGATTTCGGAGAAGTATTAAAAACACAGGATGAAGAAAAACGTACGGAATTATACGATAAGATTCTTACACGTATCAATGATCAGGCAGTGACTGTGCCGCTGTATTATCCAAATCGTGATTATATCTATAACAATACCAGATTGACCAATGTAGAACTTGCACCAACGGCCTATGAAGGCATTAACTGGGCAACTCTGGATGTAGTGGAGTAAAACATGTTTGAGGAAATCGAAAATAAATGGACAGAAGATTCCGGTGATTATAATGACATGATCCAAAAACAACTGAGTAACAAAAGAATGGTATCTTACTGGACAAAAGAGTTGAATAAACTTCTTGGACCTGAGCCTCTTCGTATTTTAGAAGTGGGCTGCGGTCCGGGGTTTATGAGTATTATAGCAGCGCGCCTGGGACATGAAGTAAGAGCAGTCGATGGCTCATCAGGAATGGTAGAGAAAGCCAGAAGAAATATGCAGCATTATCATCAGACAGTGGAAATCTGTCAGGAAGATGGTGTTACTCTTCCATTGGAACAGGAAGAAAGTTATGATGTGATACTTTCCAGAGATGCGGTATGGACGCTGTATGATCCGGAAAAAGCTTTCAGGCGCTGGAAGAATGTATTGAAACCAGGCGGAAGGATTATTTATTTTGATGGGGACTATCGTACCATAGAACCCACATTAAAAATAAGATTCGCATGAAAATTGCTGATTTTCTTATTTTTGTTACAGAAAGAAAAACATATGAATCTGACGTAAAAGAAAGCAGTGGAATTTATGAAAAATTGCCATTTACGTCACAGAAACGTCCGGAAGCTGATTTTCAGATATTGAAAAAAGTACACTTTGCAAGAATTCAGATCAGAGAGAACCGATGGCTGAACAGCCCATGGACGATGGATTTCTGGAAATACGGATATCAGGGAAAAAAATTTATTGTAATAGCCACAAAGAAGGAGAAGTGACATGCAAAACGATAAGATCAAAGAGTACTGGGAAGGGGAAGCCGGTATTTACAGTGAAGGAATCAAAGCAGAATTACAGAGTGAAACAGCAGAAAACTGGAAGAAATCTGATTCTGGAATATGCGCCGGAAAAAGAACATCTGGAAATACTGGATGTGGGCTGCGGTCCTGGATTTTTTGAAGTGACACTGGGAAAAGAAGGACATCATGTGACGGGAATCGATATTACGGAAAATATGATTCATGAAGCAAAGGAAAATGTAAAAGGCAGCCGGTTTTGTCTGCGGATCTGATGACCATGGACTGCCATAATCTGCAATTCCCGGATGAGACATTTGATATGGTGATCTGCAGAAATATTACATGGACGCTGGATGACCCGCAGAAGGCTTACAGGGAGTGGCTTCGTGTACTGAAAAAAGGTGGACGTCTCCTGGTTTCAGATGCCTGCTGGTATCAGCATCTTTTTGATGAAGAAAAGAAAAAGCTCTACGAGGCACATGATGCTGCCATGTGGGAAAAATATGGAAGAGGCATTCACGCTCACGAAGATGTGGAAACAGGGAAAGAACTTAGCAGAAATCTGTTTATGAGTGACAAAAAGCGTCCTGCATGGGATCTGGATTATATGATGGAAATTGGTTTTTCCAAAGTGCTCGCACTGCCAGATATCAGTGAAATTTCCAGAGCATCCATGGAACGGGAGCTGAATAAACTGACACCTCAGTTTTTGGTAGGTGGAGAAAAGTAAGATGAACCAGTTTTTTAGATTAGTATATTTTTTGAAATATGCAAAGAAAGAAACTGCAATCCGAATTTTACTGGGACTGGGCATAGTGGGTGCCCAGTTTTTTCCAGACCTGGTTTCTTGCAAAAATGGTTATAGCAGTATGCGAGAAAAGAAATATGAAAGAAATTCTACTGTGCTTTCTGGCAGAATTTCTTTCTCTTTTTATCCGAGCAGGTTTGATAAAGTATCAGGAGTATTTTCTGAAAAAATATGCGGCGAAAGTGAAGAATGAGATCCGCAGCCAGATTCTGGATAAGATTATGGTTCTTGGCCCATCCTTTAAGAATGACCAGAGAACCGGTAATCTCCAGTCATTGATTACCGATGGCGTGGAATCGCTGGAAGCCTTTTTGACTCAGTATATACCACAGATTGCGGTGGTTGTTTTTACCACAATATTTTTTACCACTTTTATGTGCCGACTGGATCGGACGGTAGGACTTCTGCTTCTTTTTGTGTCGGCAGTGACGGTTATTGTACCGCATGTATTTATGCCGGCAGTATCAGATGTCATGGTACTGTACTGGAAAGAATATGCACAGTTAAATGCACAGTACATCGATGATATGCAGGGGATGAGTACCTTGAAATCGCTGGGAGTCAGCAAGAAAGAGGGAAAAAGGCTAAAGGCCAGGCCATTGGATTTGCGGCAGAATCCATGAGAAATCTGGGAATATCACTTTCAGATTCTACGTTAATTACGATCTGCATTACGGCAGGAACCAGTATCAGCATCCTGTTGTCTGCCATTCATGTGGCACAGGGAAAGATTCCTTATGCAATACTGATACAGGTTCTGTTTCTGGCAGGCGAATGTCTGCGACCGATGAATGATTTAAGTGTTTACTGGCATAACAGTTATACAGGATTATCCGTTGCTGAGGACTTATTGTATGTTCTGGATTATCCGGTTTCGGAAAAATCAAAAGAGAATCTGCAGAATACAGGAATTGGCAAGAAGCCGGAGATTGTATTGCAAAATCTGTCATTTCAGTATGAAAAGGATGGGGCAGATGTCTTAAAAAATGTGGATATGGTGTTTGAGTCTGGTAAGGTTACAGCAATTGCAGGAAAGTCAGGATCCGGAAAATCCACAATTGTAAATTTACTGCTGGGATTTTATGAAACAGAAAAAAACAGAATTCAGATTGATGGTAAAACGTTGGAAAGCTTCGAACCGGATTATCTGAGAAGCCAGATTTCGGTAGTATTTCAGGATAGTTTTCTGTTTTATGGTACGGTAAAGGATAATATCCGGATGGCCAGACCAGAGGCATCAGATACAGAGATCATGCAGGCGGCCATGGCAGCGAATGTCCATGATTTTATTGTAAACCTTCCAAATGGGTATGATACATTGGTAGGAGAACGTGGAGCTACTCTTTCCGGAGGAGAAAGACAAAGGATTGCCATTGCCAGAGCGATATTAAAGAATGCGCCAATACTGATTCTGGACGAGGCAACTTCCAGTGTAGATTGCAAAAATGAACAGGAAATACAGAATGCGCTGAAAGAAGCGATGAAGGATCGCACAACTTTGGTGATTGCGCATCGTATGACGACAATTGAAGATGCAGATAAGATCTACGTTATGCAAAATGGATACGTAGAGGGATGTGGAACGCATGAGGAATTACTGCAGAAAGATCAAATTTATCAGAATCTGGTGAGGGCACAAAGTTATGAATAGAGAAGAACAGAAATTACAAGACTGAAAAATGTCATACGGCTCTCGAAGAGACTGAAAAAATATCGTTTGCGTATGGTAGCTGCAGTTGTGGCTGGTGTGGGAAATCAGTTATCGATTGTGGCGGCATCTGTGCTTGGGGCATGGACGGTGGGATTGGCAATTGATGGAAAATTGATGCAGAAACTGAATTATGTAATCACGGCTACGATAGCAGCAATTATCATCCGGATTGTGTTTTACGCATTGGAAATGTGGATTTGTCACGATGTGGCATTTAAGGTACTTGCTGATTTTCGAATACAGCTGTTCGATTCCATTGAAAGAGTATCACCGGCAATTTTGCTGAATATGCGCTCCGGGCAGCTGGCATCCACATTAATGGGTGATGTGGAGATCATGGAATGGTTTTTTGCACATACCTTCGGAAGTGTTTTAGTGGCAATCATTACACCGCTTATTTTAATGATTATTTTATGGCAGATACTTCCGATTCTGGATATGGTGATGCTTCTCTTTGTGGTGGTAGCAGTGCTCATACCAATATGGATGAAAAAGAAAGCAGATGAACAGGGCCGGGAAGTCCGGGAAGCTCTGGCTGATGCCAATGCGGTAACATTGGAAGGCGTGCAAGGGTTAAAAGAAATATTGACTCTGAATTATCGAACAGGATACGAGGAAAAGAACAGAATATACCTAGAACGTATGTATAAAAAGCAGTTTCATACAGTAAACGGCTGGGTACAGAAGGAATGCTGCTTCAAATGGTGCTTGGAGTATCCGGACTTGTGGCGGCGTTGATAGCGGCATGGTATGTAGGAAAAGACGGAATGGAAGCTTCTATGTATACAATTATTGTAGTATTGTCTGCAATGATTCTGGGACCAGTCATTGAAATCTGTAATACTGCGAGAATTTTGGGTTGATTTTTGCAGCAGCAGACCGGATTTACCGGGTGCTGGAAGCGAAACCACTGGTGCAGGATTCCGGACATGACATCAATACTAAGGAACTGACACCGGAGATTTGTTTTGAACATGTAAGTTTCCGATACAGAGAGGATCTGGATCCGGTAGTGGAAGATATTTCATTTCAGATTCAACCGGGGGAACATATAGCCATTGCAGGTGCTTCCGGCGCAGGAAAAACAACTTGTATTCAGCTGCTGCTTCGAAATTGGGATCCTGAAAAGGGATGTATTCGTATTGGGAAAAAAGATATACGAGATATATCTTTAAAGAGCTTGAATGAAATGTATGCCACAGTATTGCAGGATGTGTATTTATTCCAGATACCGATTTTGGAAAATATTCGTCTCGGAAGAAGCAGTGCAACGGATGAAGAAGTTATAGAGGCAGCAAAGAAAGCCTTCGCCCATGAATTCATTACAGACTCCCGGATGGTTATCAGACGATTGCAGGAGAAGGTGGAGTGAAACTATCCGGTGGTCAGAGACAGAGGATCGCGATAGCGCGGGCGTTTCTAAAGGTTCTCCAATTCTGGTCTTTGATGAGGCAGTATCGAATCTTGACACGGAAAATGAAAGAAAGATCAGGAATCCATAGAGCAAAGTGCCCAAAACTGTACGGTCGTGATGATTGCACACAGATTGTCTACGATTAAGTCCGCAGATCGGATTATCTGCATGGATCATGGAAAAGTGGCTGAGACGGGAACGTTTGAAGAATTAATGAAGAAAAACGGATATTTAAAAAAACTGTTGGAAAATAGTGAAGACATGAAATAAAGGGGAACCTTAATAGTTCCCCTCAAGCAAATCCTTTAATGAAATATGAAAAAAGAAATCATGGACCATTGTATCATACTTCTGCCACAGCGGAAGGGTGATGCACTGGTCTTTTCTTTTGCATTCTTATGCATTTGGTAGCTTTAAAAAACCTTATTTACCGATAGCCCCTGTTTTTTATTACACTGCAATGTATTGTAAAAGCACTTGAAGCACTCAGCTCATATGTAACATTGTAAATGAAACAGATAATCCGGCAGGAAATCTGCCGGATTGCACAAAAATGCCAATGACACAAAACTTAGCAGATCTGTGACATGGGAGCCAATCTGATTAGTGACAAACTGAGAAAACAGCAACAATTGACAAATATACGGTATAGAAGTACTGTAATAAAAATTACATATATTTTTTTTGCTAAGGTATCAGTCTGAGCCAGATATCCATGCTTGGTTTTATAGTATTGAACATGCTCAGATACAGCTTTTGCAGCTCTTTGTTGCGCTTCTTTGCCATAACCTATACCTATGTGTTCTAAATAGTATTCTGTTGCGAATAAATTAATGGTTCTTTTGTAGCATTGCCCATCCATCATTGAAAGAAACACGGTGATTTAATCTCTAGCAGATCCGACACCCATGCCAGATAAAAGAGCTATTTCTGCTTTTCCTTCTGTACGAGAAGTTTATTGTTAAAGACATCATTTACAATTTTATAAGCACAAATTGCCATATCGGATGTGATTTTAGCCATGAAAATTTTCCTCTCTGCATTTTCTTTTAGTATAACATAAAGTGATGTAAATAAAATATGAATTTGATAAAGAAAAATATTTCTGTGGCATTAATGTAATATATACTGACAGTAGATGAAGAGAAAAGAGATAAGTTGTATATTGGTAGATAAAAACCAAGGTTGATAACGATGAATTAAATACAATGATATTATCATAGTATGATAACAGAAAAATTGAATACAATACAGAGAAATATGAATTGTAAGTAATTCTTTTATATCCCATTTTGGAAATAAAATTAAACAGTGTCTTTAGAAATTTCTATCAGAAAAGAGTCCAATAATTTTTGTACGGTATCAGGCATATTTCGGTATATGCGTAGATGTTGAAGCTCAGTTTCTGTAAGTTTAGTTTCAGAATAAATACCTGGTTTTTGCGGATTGTTTGTATTACCAATCAAATAATCAACAGAAGTGTTGAAATAGCCAGCAAGTTTGATTAGAGTTGCAATATCTGGCTCTGTAATCCCATTTTCATATTTATATATCGTTTGTTGAGAAAGGTCTAAACGTAAAGCTAACTGTTGCTGGCTTAATTTTTTGGATAGGCGTAAGGCTTTCAAATTTTTCATAATGATCGTCTCTCCTTTTCAATTATTGTACCAATAATAAAAGGATAAAAATAAACTATAACAGCGTTGAAAACAAAACTAAAAAAGCGTATAATTAAAATAAAATACGATACCATCAAAGAGATAAAATTATAGATGGCAAGAAGGAGGAGTAATAATGTCAATAGTATTAGCAATTTTGGTACTGGTTATGGGTGTAATTGTCCATAAGATATATGCCAGTTGTGTTACTGTAATACACTTTGGATTTAGAAGTGTATTTACAGAATGGTTTTGGTGTATTGTTGCGGGAGGACTTATCGTAGGTCTTGTTGGAAATGCATTAGGCTTATTGTAAAAAAGTAGCTGCTATTCAAAAATAATAAGTTTTTGAATAGCTGTTCTTTTATAATTTTAGCGTGTACAGTTGAAAATATGCTCGGCTGGGTTATAAACGTAAGATGTGAGAGGGGAAGAGAAAATGAAATGTCAAAAATGTGGCGAAGAAGTAAATGAACAGAACAAATTTTGTCCTCATTGTGGAGCTAAATTAGAGACATATTTTTTCTGGGATATTGAAGTTGAGTTTAATTCTGAAACTATGGAAAAATCAAAGATTGTCCAAGGAAAGAAAATCATATTGAATAATGAAGAAATGTTGAAAGAACTGAAAAGGGCAGAAGCTCAAATAATTTCTTTGTATAGCAGTATGATTATTAATGATGCCAATAATGTCCGCAATATTCGGGATCAGATCAAAGTAATCAGCCAAAAGTATAATATAGCCTCCAGTATTGTAGATGAATTAAATTATCGTGTAGATAAGGAAAAACAATTTATTGAGCAAAAATTAATGGAGAAAAAGGCAAGGGATAGAAAGCCATTACAAAAGATTAATTTTTGGAAAGTGTTGATTTTATCAATTTTGACTTGCCAAATATATATGATGTATACACAGTGGCGATTAATAGAAGATATTAACGCTATGTGTGATGGAGATGGAAAAGACAGTCCAAGTTTTTTGGGATTAATATTTTTAACTTTTATTACAGGGGGCATGTATGGGTTTTACTGGATTTATACACAATCGCAGAGACTTTACGAGGCAGCTCCAGGATATGGAACGGAAGTCAAGGAAACTGGAAAAACGATTATTTTGTGGTCTACAATAGGTGCATTATTAGTAGGCATAGGACCATTAGTGGCTTTGTATAAAATCATAAAGAATAGAAATACAATAGCTGAAAGATACAATTTAGGAATAGTAAATGCAGAATTAAATCATACAGAGAAACAGAAGATGGGGCTTTTGCCAAAGATTTTATGTATAATTGGTTTTATTTTTGGATTGTACAAGTTGGGGCATATGTAGCCAGTGTATATACATTAATGAATAGAACACAATATGATATAGATTATGATGACATAAATTCATTAGAATTTGAAGATGAGGATATGTTTGATATGACAGATGATTATTAAGATTTGAAATCATATTGTTAATCTATTTAGATATTCATAAATATAGGGAGCATGGAATATGAAGAGAAAAAGTATGCTTATTACAATGGCAATTACAATGGGATTGATTATATGCAGTGAAAATACTATTGCAGTGGCAGAGGGATCTCTTTTGAATAAAGCTGCTGAATATTCAGAAACTGGGGAATATTCAGAAGATGAAGAATACTCAGACAGTGACGAATCAGCTATTGAAGTGAATCTTCCACAAAATTCAGATGATGTAATAGATGAAGTGACAAGATTTGCAGATGAGTATAAGATAAAAAAACTGAAAAAGTTATTAAAAAAATTTCCTGCCATACAAAAAAAGGCTGAAAAAGAAATTGATATGGACAATTTGTGGTATGTCGAAAATAAAAATCATCTTACTGCTTCATACGATTATGCAATTACAAATGATGATGATTTCGACTATTATTATACCGGTCCTCTTAAAAAGAACAAACCAGATGGAATAGGAATATTATGGCATTCTTTTGAAAATTGTGAATATTTGGAAGATGGAGAAAAGAAATATATTGGAGAGTTAAAAAAAGGCAGGTTTAAAGGTATTGGATTGGAATTAGGAGAATATAGCGAAATGTATGATGGAATCGTGGATTACTATTTCGGTGAGTTCAAAGACAGTAGAAAAAGTGGATTTGGATTAGATGTAATTGGTGACGTATATGTGTGTGGAGAATTTAAGAAAGGATATCCTAACGGTGAAGTTGTTGAATACTATAAGGATTTATTAGTTTATGAAGGTGGTATGAAAGATGGGGATTTTTCGGGAAAAGGGACAACATATTATGAAGATGGAACCGTAGAATATAAGGGAGAATTTAAAAAAGGTAAATATCATGGAAAAGGAACTCTCTATGATGAAGATGGAAATAAGGTTTATAGTGGAAAATGGAAAAATGGAGATTACGCATCATAACATAAAATTTATATTTACAACGTAAAATGAACTATTTGATTGATGTATTATCTTTGCAGAAGGAGGAAAAGCAAAGATAATAGTAACTTATTTACTTGGAGCTGAGACGTGAAAAACGTTTCAGCTCTTTTCAATTTCACACAATCCAAGGAGGAAAAACAATGTTAAACTACGAAATCTTTATGAAAGAACTGAGAAAAGCCATCCTGAATATCAGTGGATGGAAAGCAGAAAATGTACGTTTTGTGCCGAAGGAAGAAAACGAACTTGGTGAAGACCGATTAGAAATCATTTGTATTGAATCGGCGACACATGTAGGATGTGATTCGTTGGGGACAGATGAATTTTATAAAGAATACTGCGATGGAAAGAAAATCCAGAGGATAGCAAAGGAACTGGTAGCATATGTCAGAGAGAACAGCCGGAAACGTCTGTTTAATGCAATGGTTGAAGTACTTACTTATGACAAAGCAAAATCCCGACTGTTTATTGTACCGGAAAATATTAATAACAAAGAGGCATTGGAACAGAGCACATATAAGACAGTTGGAGATATTGCGTTAGGTATCAGCCTGAATCTCATGGAAAAGGGAGAAAACATGATTGGACTGAAAGTATCTCAGGAAATTTTAGATGTCTGGGAGAAGGGAATGGAAGAGGTTTTCAGCGATGCACTGAAAAATTCAGCAAAGATGTTCCCGGCACGATATTACAGTATCTTTAGAGCACTTACCATCGGTAAAGATTATAAAGGTGATGATTTTATGGGTGAAGATGCGGAAGAGGTATTGGCAGATATTATGCCTGAGAAATGTATCAGCACAGAATCTTTTGACCATGGTTCGGTAGCGATATTCTATCCGGGAGTTGGGGATAAACTTTGTGAACCTTGCGTACAGAAAATCTGTATCTGACATTTACTTCTGTTAATGAGGTTCTGGTACGACCGGCAGATTCAGAGGTATCAATCAGTAAAATGAAAGAAAGACTGAAGAAAGAGTTAAAACAGAATCGAAACCCGAAAGACAAGCTGACAGAGGAAATTTATTATTATGATGGAAAGAACCATTGCATCCGTCTGGCAAGCGGAGAGGGAAATGTTTTTCTGTGTAAGTAACGGGCAAAAGGAAGAAAGGAAAATTTGAAAAATGCAGAAGATTATTATGGCGGTTTTATCAACAGTAGTTGTGATCTGGAATGAGATTATCAGTCGAAAGGGAGGAAAATAGTTATGGCAGCAAATGTAGAATCTATGTTTTATACAAGAAAAAAACCGTGGCATGGACTTGGTGTACAGGTACAGGAAGCGCCGGAATCAAAGGATGCGTTAAGACTGGCAGGATTGGACTGGAAAGTTTATCAGAGAGAAGTATATACAGACTCTGGTATTAAGATTGAGGGCTATCGTGCAAATGTCAGAAATACAGATAACAAAGTACTGGGTGTTGTGACCGAACGTTACAAAATCGTACAGAATGAAGAGGCATTTTCATTTACAGATGCACTTCTGGGTAAAGGTGTCCGTTATGAAACTGCGGGTAGTTTACAGGAAGGGAAGAAAGTCTGGCTTCTGGCAAGACTCCCGAAAGAATACATCATTTCGGGTGAACAGATTTCTCCGTATCTGGTGTTCAGTAACAGCCATGATGGAAGTGCGGCAGTGAGGGTTGCAGTGACTCCGATTCGTGTAGTGTGTAATAATACATTGAATCTGGCACTGAGTACAGCAAAGCGTTCCTGGGCTATGGTACATACCGGAAATATCAAAGGCAAAATCCATGAAGCGCAGGAAACTTTATTTATGGCAGAGAATTATATGAGTAAGCTCGGAAAAGAGTTTGAAGAACTGAAACGCCAGAAATTATCCGAAAGACAGGTAAAAGAATATATTGAACTGCTTCTTCCGTTAGAAAAGACTAGCAGTCTGGTAACGGCAAAGAATGTAAAGAAACTGCGTGATGATCTGAGAGCAAGATATTATGATGCACCGGATTTACAGGATGTGGGTGGAAACAATGCCTACCGTTTTATTAATGCGGTATCAGATTTTGCTACGCATAATGAACCACTGAGACGTACAGCAAATTATAAGGAAAATCTGTTTATGAGAACAATGGACGGCAACCCGATGATTGACCGGGCATATCAGATTGTAAAAGCAGCATGATTTCAAAAATGGGAACTTCTGAATTAAACAGGAAGTTCCCATATTTTTTCGTAAGAGGAGGCAGGCATAATGAAACAAAAAGTTCAGGAAGAATTAAAACAGGAAGTTATTAAGCGTATTTATGGAGAATTTAAAGATTACAGACAGAATCTGCTGAATGAGAGTTCCACAGATTTGATTGCAGACGCATACAAGATTGAGACATTCTCATCTTTATATGAGATTCTGTTGGAAAAATCTACACAGCTTAGCGATGTGGCTCTTTTAAATCTTCTCAATATGGGAACCGGAATCCTGGAAGGTCTGTATGAAAAATGGCTTGGAATTAAGGATTCTTCATTCAATGAATTAGATAATTATGTCGAACATGAGCTTGATGAGCTGGAAGGATATGGACTTTATGAGGCAATTTAATAATTTGAATGCCGAAAAATGATTTTAATGGAAAGGAAACTTTAATATGAAACGATTGATTGGAACAAATGGATTAGAAAAAAAGGAATGGCTGAAATACCGCAAGACAGGGATTACGGGTACAGATGCAGGTGCAATTTGCGGATTAAATCCGTATGTATCAGCATTTCAGGTCTATCAGGATAAAATCACAGATGAAATTGAAGAAAAAGATAATGAAGCTATGCGTCAGGGAAGAGACTTGGAAGAATATGTGGCACAGAGATTTATGGAAAAAACAGGCTTCAAGGTACGCAGAGCGAATGCGATTTTTCAAAACGAAGAACATCCGATCATGCTGGCAGATTTTGACCGTCTTATTGTAGGACAGAAAGCCGGATTGGAGTGCAAAACCGTTTCCCCGTATTCTTCAGATAAATGGTCGGAGGGACAGATACCGCTTCATTATCAGATGCAGATACAGCATTATCTGGCGGTCAGTGGTTTTGACTGCTGGTATGTTGCGGCGGTAGTCTTTGGAAAAGATTTTATCATTCATAAGATAGACAGGGATGAAGAAATGATTCAGAACCTGATTATCATAGAGGAACGTTTCTGGAAAGAACATGTGATGGCACATGTCATGCCTGATCCGGATGGGACTAAAAACTGTTCCGAGCAGATTTCAAAGATGTATTTTAAAGCAGATAAGGAAAAAGTTGTGGAATTGCATGGCTATAATGGATTGCTTAGCCGCCGTGAAGAACTGGTAGGACTGATTGAGAAAATGGAGAATGAGAAAAATACCATTGACCAGAAGATAAAACTGGAAATGCAGGACGCATCAAAGGCACTGACAGAAAAGTATCAGGTTAGCTGGTCTTCTTACAGCTCATCACGTCTGGACAGTAAAAAACTGAAAGCAGAAAAACCGGAGATTTATGAGGCATATGTAAATAAGAGCAGTATGAGAAGATTTACAGTAAATCGTGTAGCATAGGAGGTTAGAGAATGGCAGCAAAACAGATTAATTTGAAAGAGGAGCTGGCAGCACAGGCGCAGGCACAGCCAGTTAAGAAAGATGAGGAAGTTAAACTGACAAAGAATATGACAATTCCGGATATGGTAAAAGTGATGATGCCGGAAATCAAAAAGGCACTTCCAAGTGTGATGTCACCGGAACGCTTTACAAGGATTGCATTGTCAGCACTGAATAATACACCACAGTTGCAGGCGTGTACACCAATGTCATTTCTGGCGGCTTTATTAAATTCAGCACAGCTCGGGCTGGAACCAAATACACCGTTGGGACAGGCATACCTGATTCCGTATAAGAATCATGGAAAACTGGAATGCCAGTTTCAGATTGGATACAAGGGATTGATTGATCTTGCCTATCGAAATGGACAGATGCAGACTATACAGGCACAGGCGTTTATGAAAATGATGAGTTCTTCTATGAATACGGACTGGATGCAAAGCTGAGACACAGACCAGCGTTCTCAGACAGAGGCGATTTAATCTATTTCTATGGAATCTTTAAAACAGTAAACGGTGGATATGGATTTTCGGTAATGTCCAAGAATGATATGGATATTTATGCAAAGACATATTCCAAGGCTTTTGATTCCGACTATTCACCATGGAAGAGCAATTATGAGGAAATGGCGAAGAAAACGGTTATCAAACAGGCTTTGAAGTATGCTCCGATAAAGACAGAGTTCCAGAGAGCACTCAGTACAGATGAAACGATTAAAAGCAGACTGAGTATGGACATGGCAACAGAAGTAGAGAATGAGATGGTTTACGAAAATTCCGAAGAGGAATCAGGTAAATAATTGAAACGATGAGCAGTAGTTAAGACTTACAAGTCTATGCGGAACTATGAAAAGTATCAAAAGAAACGAGCGTCAGATATAGACCAGAAAAAATATTTCCGGGATACATTGTGCGCTCATCTTTTGATACTTTTTTTGACAGAGTTGTTTTGATACAAATGTAAATCTGGTATGTGTTGAAGGCTTGAGGAAAGAATGTGACTATGTTAAAATAATAATAGGAAAGGGAAATCAGATTATCTGAAGAGAGGTGACATTATGCAGAAAGCTGAAATGGAACAGGAATTGGATTTTGAGAGGAAGCATGAAGAGGATTTGCAGAGACTTCGTGGATTCCGACTTCTGGATGATGATTTTATGAGTAAAGTATTTGAGGATAAAGAATGTACAGAGTTTCTGCTTCAGATTATTTTGAACAGAAATGATTTAAAGGTACAAAGTGTACATGGACAGCATGATATTAAAAACTTGCAGGGACGCTCTGTGCGTTTGGATATTCTGGCTGTTGATACAATTGGAAGAGTTCATAATATAGAAATACAGAGAAGCGATAAAGGTGCAGGAGTAAAACGGGCAAGATATAATAGCAGTATTTTGGATGCTAATATAACAGAGGCAGGAGACAAGTACGAAGATCTAAATGAATCATATGTAATTTTTATTACAGAGAATGATGTTTTAAAGGCTGGGCTTCCTATTTATCATGTAGACAGGATTGTAAGGGAGACGGGTGAATTGTTCAATGATGAATCACATATTATATATGTAAATTCACAGATCAAAGATGAAACAGCATTAGGAAAACTGATGCATGATTTTTCCTGTACAGATGCGAAAGACATGAATTACAAGATATTGGCAGACAGGGTAAGATATTTTAAAGAAGATGAGAAAGGAGTGGAGACCATGTGTAAATCAATGGAAGAAATGAGAAATGAAGCGAGCAGAGCGAAAGCCGTTCAGATTGCAAGACGTATGCTTGATTCCGGAAAGCTGACTTATGAAGAAATTGCAGAGTTTTCTGATTTGACAATAGAAGAGGTTAAAACTCTGGATGAAAAGCAGCCTGCATAGGATGGTAAATTAACGGCGAGACATAATTAGAATTAATGATTTATTAAAGGCAGAACCTTGGAGTATTCTGAGATTCTGCTTTTTTGCGTGGAGGAATTATAGATGATTTATGGATATTGCAGGATTTCAACTCCCAGACAAAATCTGGAAAGACAGGTCAGAAATATCAGGCAGCGTATCCTGATGCGGTTATTATACGCGAGATATATACTGGAACGAAAATGCGAGAACGAAAAGAATTTGAAAAACTTCTCAGAAAAGTATCTGATGGCGATACATTGGTGTTTGATTCTGTATCCAGAATGAGCCGCACTTCGCAGGATGGCTATAAAACATATGAAGAATTATATAAGAGAGGAGTATCGCTGATATTTCTTAAAGAACCACATATCAATACCAGTACCTATCAGCAAGCAATGGATAATCAATTTTCCGTAAAGATAAAAACCGGAGATCAGGCATCGGACGAATTGATGTCTGGAATATTGAACGTGGTCAATAATTATATGCTGAGTCTTGCAAAAAGACAGATTCAGCTTGCATTTGAGCAGGCAGAAAAAGAAGTTTCCGATTTGCACCAGAGAACCCGTGAAGGAATAGAGACTGCCCGACTGAACGGAAAACAGATAGGACTGGCACAGGGAACCAAGCTGGTTACTAAAAAATCAGTAAAATCAAAACGATTGATACAGAAATATAGCCGGGATTTTTTCGGAACTTTGTCAGATAAAGAATGTATAAAACTTATTGGTATATCAAAGGGAAGTTATTACAAATATAAACGAGAACTGAAATTAGAGTGTTCAGAGTGATTGATGAAATATACAATTATGCAGTGCTCGGATAAAACGAAATGGACTGAAGTAAACCATAATGTACCCAATATCCCGTAACATTTTTCTAAAACAATTATAAGTGGAGGAATGCAAAATGCTAGATAATATACCTGATACATTAACATTGAAAGAGATACAGGAAATTCTTCATATTGGAAAAAATACAGCATTAAAGCTTGTTCATGAGGATTTTATTACAGGACATTGGATTGCTGGAAAGTGGTTGATTTTTAAAGAGGATTTATTGGAATATATTCAAAATCATTAAGAACTCAGGATACAGGGAAGTATCTTGCATACTGAATTGCTGATTAAATGCTGAGCCAATAATTTTAAATTGTATACTTGCAGGAACTTCACGCATTATGGAAAATTGGCATATAAGGAAATTAACGTAGTATGAGATTGAATTATTAATTATTGGCATAGATATAAAAAATAATTCTCATGATATAGATGATGAGAAAAGCGGAACCTTAGAAAGATTCTAAGGCTCTGCTTTTTTTCAGTGTGCCTTGTGCTAAAAAGGTGGGAATCTTGGGAATTTCCCATCTTTCCCAAGTAAAAGAGATAATATTGCAATTGGAAAATGATTTATGTATTGATATAATCAAAATGGATTATTTTGCATAGGGGGAAGATGTTAAATTGAGAGAGAGTTATAAGGATATTTTGGAGATATTAGGAATAAAAGAACAAGATGACACAGATTTACTTACAGAAAAAATTTGAAAATATAAAATGCATTAGTAGAAAAAATGAAAAACAGGAAGCTGGTTTGGAAGAAGAGATAGATATTGCCTATTGGAACAGAAAATATGTTCAGCTAATAAAATGGTACAATATTAAAAAAATTTCACCAATATATGATCCGAATAGAGAATTGCTGGCATTGAATACACTTAATGAAGATGCAAATTATAAAGGAATTTCAAGAGATCTTAAGGAACGATTTACAAAATATCATTTTTGTTATAATAATGGAGAATATTATTTTGATAATAATGGGAGTATATGGAAAACACGGTTGTTTAGTACACTTGGAATTGAATTTGATATATATTATCTAAATGACAAAGAAAAGAAGAATCTTAATTTATTTAGGCAAATATGTTTTGTCAAAGAAAAAGACAAAGAGGAAAGTGTAAATGAATTATTTTTAAAAAATTTGCCAAAATTCTTCAAAAGAAGTTGGAGATTTTCATGTTGCAAGATGTAGGATGGCGTTATTGAAGAAATTGGATCAAGAAGAAAATATAGAACAGATATATCAAGCGTATCCATTTGCGAAAGTTAGTGAGGAGGGTATTAAATGGATAATAGACATGCCGGTTTTTATCGAGACTGAATATTTAAAAGAACTTGAAGAAATTGAGGAAAAAACTAGAAAGTTAAAAAAACAGGTTGAGGATACAAATTCACCTATATATGACATGATTGAAAAGAAATATGTTAGTGATAATAAAAGAATGATATATGCCGAGATATATGCGTGTAACGAAAATGTAGTTACGTTAGAAGAAATTTTAGGATTGGGGTTAGAAAAAAAGTTACAATATAAATTGAAAACAAATTCCTAAAACGGAATATGCACCTGTCTATTTTGCGTTATTTCGTAGTATTAATAATAATTTATTTTTCCGTCAACCAGGAGAAAAGTATAATGTGAACCGTTTGAGGAAATTTTATGAGGAATATTATGAATTTCTAGCACTTAGGATTGGAAAAACTAATGTAGAAGAAAATTATTGGATTTCAGAAAAACTTTTTGGAATCAATTTTTTGAATTATCTGGTAATTAAGCTTAATGAACTCCATCTTACCCATCCAGATAAATATTCGTTTAATAAGTATTGGTTTAAAAATGAGACTACAAAATCTCTTGTAGATTTAATAGATATTCTTATTGAAATAGATGAGCCAGAATTAAGAATTTTATATTTGGACATTGTTGACTCAAAAGTGAATCCACAAAAATGTATAGATTATATGGAAGCTATAAATGTGGAAGGTATAGAAAATAATTATTATGAAATAAAAGATGTTATTAAGATAAACGATTCAAAAAAGAGAAAATCCCAAGGAAGAAAAAAGAAAGGAAGTATGGAAGAAATTCTTGATAATTGGGATGAAATAGAAAAAGAAATAAAAAATCAATACAAATATTGGAGGAAAATGGAGCTAGCGATAAAATTGATAAATTTAGAGAAATTATGAAAAAGCCAGATACAGAGTTTTTGAATAAAAAGAGTATAGAAAAATTTTAAAATTCATATGTGAGAATACGGAGTGGCTTTCTAAATTTATCATCGAGGGTAGATATGAAAAAATGAATGTGATTGGTGGCTTTATAAATGAAAAAATAGTATTTTCTAATTAAAAAAGAGTTAATCATTCGATGGTATGTTGAATGATTAACTCTTTTTATTTTGTTTTAAAGATACACGAAAATATATTACCAGTTATAAATAATATTAAAATTCACCCGCAAAATTGAAACAACAAAAAATGCACAAAAATATGGAAAAAACATAAGGAAATCGCCCACTGAGGAATAGAAATTTAATTGATATAATAATTTTGAAGATCATGAGAGGAGGTTGTATGGAAAATAGATAAAATTTGTAGAACCAAGAATGAAATTAAAGACAGGAGAAGAGAAGATGAAAACAAAGACATGACAAAAATTGCAAATAAAATAATTGAAAAAATGCTGAATGAACAGCGACGATTAGAAAATGAGAATAGGCTTATGCCTGTTTCGCAGGAAAATTACGCACAAACAATTTGCGATGACGAAACGGTACCAGTAACTGACATGGAATGTGCAAGGAACTTTTTTGAGAGAAATGAGAAGGAATGTGAGTATACAGATGATGCATTTAAGAATTTAGTCAATCGAGTAAATCAACTTGAGAGAGAAGTGAAAAAGAAGAATGATAAAATAATAGAATTGAAAGACGATGTACAGAAATTAAAAGAAAAGGATAAATGTAAATATAAGAAAATGGCAGGAGAATTGGATGAAATAAGAGGGGAAATGAAACAACTTGACGGAAATATAGGATGGCTTTCAGGAAGAATCAAAGACATTATGAGCTGTATTAAAAGTATAGGTATTATAGGTGATCTTTTGGATGATAGTGTGAAGAATAAAAATATGAAGAGGGAATTAAACAAGCAGGCAGATAAAAGGCGACGTGAAAATAAGAAATACCGTCAAATGCAAATGAAAACAGAAAAATTGCTATAGAAAAAAGGAGGATATTAATTATGAAGTTTAAATATTCGAAAGGAACTGGATTAAGTGCAGATGATGAATTAATTTCTGAATTTTATCCCGTGGTGACAGGAATAAGAGAATGCATTCATCTGGATACTGGATTGACAAACACATTATTTCTGGTAAAAATTATAAAATAGATGGAACAGAAACGGAAGAGAAGGAAATTTTGGATTTGAAAGATATCAGATATTTTGATTTGTGGCATGTGGAGGATGCCTTGCTGTCAGTAAAACAAAAACAGTATTTGTATTGCAAGTTGCAGCAGGATGTAATGAGATTAAAGGTAAAGAGGGTTGTTGTAATTGGACAGGGATTGTATTACTACAAAGATATCTATATTTATCAATTTGGTGGGAGGATTCAAACTGATCGGAAAATGCCCGATAATGTATCTATAGAATGTAATTTGCAGCTTCCGCTACTAAAAAATAATTTCGAAATAAAACCGGAATTAATAAAAGAATACATAAATTTTCTTCCGGGAGTATCAGAAGTTTTATTTTATGGTGCATTGTTTGCGGTGATAAAACCTGTTTTGTGTAAACTTGGATTTAATCCTAATTTTATTATTTCATTGATAGGACCCTCTGGACATTTGAAAACTAGTATGGTAAGAAGTATGCATTATGGTTAGCTGATTCTGGGGTGCAGGAGAT